>JADMIO011270855.1_pt1 | contig 90005 bp, 78 predicted proteins | sample 8958161 | NCBI WGS metagenome assembly JADMIO01 (sample SAMN16585339, study PRJNA669376) | soil metagenome | isolation source: Crop rotation soil | place: USA: Cullars Rotation, Alabama | collected 2011
CGCGACAACTTGTCCACGTGGAATTCTAAGCTTAGGATCCCAATGTGCTGGAAAGCGATTCGGGTGGATATTTCGATCTGACGCCCGTCGATCTGGGCGAGGACGTGCGGCGGGAGATCGTGCTGGCGCTGGAGCAGATGGGATTTCACGTCGAAGCGGCGCACCACGAAGTCGCGCCGGGACAGCACGAAATCGATTTCCGGTACGACGATGCGCTGATCACGGCAGACAACGTCACGACGTTCCGGTTTGTGGTGAAGAACGTGGCCAATCGCAATGGCCTGCACGCGACCTTCATGCCCAAGCCAATCTACGGCATCAACGGTAGCGGGATGCACACGCATCAGTCGCTGTTCGTGAAAGGCAAGAACGCGTTCTACGACGACAGCGCCGACCACCAATTGAGCCGGACCTGCCTTCAGTACATCGCCGGACTGCTTCGCCACGCAAAAGGTTTCTGCGCAATTACGAATCCGCTCGTGAACTCGTACAAACGCCTCGTGCCGGGGTTCGAGGCGCCGACGGCCATTGCATGGTCCGAGCGCAACCGCAGTCCGCTGGTGCGCGTGCCTGCCTCACGTGGCGCAACGACGCGAATTGAGCTACGCATGCCGGATCCGTCATGCAATCCGTACCTCGCGCTGGCCGTCATGCTGCGCGCCGGTCTCGACGGCATCGAGCGAAATCTGGATCCCGGTCCGCCGGTAACCAAGAACATCGCGCGGATGAGCCATCGCGAGCGACGGCATCTGCGGATCGACGAACTTCCGGGCAACCTGACCGAAGCGCTCGACCAGCTGGAGAAGAGCGAGCTGATGCGAGAAACGCTTGGCGATCACATCTTTGACCATTTTCTGGCCGCCAAGCGCGAGGAGTGGGACAGCTACATCCGCCACGTTTCTCCGTGGGAGATCGATCGCTACCTCAACGCGTATTGATTCCCAGCGGCACGGCGCAGTCCTGATTCCGAGACAGCCTAGCTGCCCCCTCGCGAGGACGGCAGCCGCGGAGTGTGCGAATACTGGCCTGAAACGTCTGGTTTTCACACGGCATCCGCCTTGATTTGTCTCGGAGCAACCGCGTCGGATCACCGGGTGGCGTAACTTCAGGCAGGCGCTGGCATCGCCGCCTCCCGGACTTCCTGGCAGGACGTTCACGATCCGGCGCGGCCTTTGAATTTTGCGTCCGCAGGAGAAATATCAATGACCAGAGGCTCGCGTCTGTCCGTCGCGCTGTTGAGCGCGTTGCTGATCACCGGGTGCGCTGCCCGCGGCGTGAAGATCGCGGACCTGCAGGACCGCCCCGACCGGTACGACAACAAGACCGTTTCGGTGAACGGCGTGGTGACGACCAGCTGGGGGATTCCGCTTGTGCCGTTTCAGCTATACAAGGTCGATGACGGCACGGGTGAAATCACCGTGCTCGCGCGATCGGGTCGCGCGCCGCGCAAAGGGGCCCGGGTGCAGGTCAAGGGACGTCTGAATGAACTGGGCAGCTTCGGCGGTCAGTCAGTCGGGCTGCACATCGAGGAGCGCGATCGAAAGACCAAAGGCAATTACTGAGTAATCTTCACCGCGACGGCCGTCATGTCATCGGCATGCGGTCCGCCACCGGTGAACGCCGCGACCGCGTCGAAAATCGCGTCAACAATGGCGCGTGCCGGCGCGGCGCGGTGTTCGTGAACAACGGCTGCCAGTCGACGCGAACCAAACTCCACACCGTCCGCATTCATCGCTTCAAAAATCCCGTCCGTACAGCACACAAACACATCGCCGACCTTGAGCGGCAGCGTGACCTCGTCGTACCTGACACCCGGGAACGACCCGAGCGGCACGCCAGGCAATTCGATCTGGCCGCATTCGTCGTCTGAGCAGCGGATCGGGTACGGCAAACCGGAATTGGACATCGTGAGGGCGCGCTGCTGCAGGTCGAAGAACGCGTAGCACAACGTGCAGTAGTACTCTTCGAGCTGCCGATCATGCAGCGTCGTGTTCATCGCCTCCAGGACGCCTGACACGCTGAATCGATCAGGCGTAAAGCGGCGACGCAAGGTTCGCGACCGAACCAGTTCCGCCGCGAACGCGCCGTAGAGCGCTGCCGGCGCGCCTTTGCCGGATACGTCACCCACGGCGACCACGAGCGTGTCGGGATCAGGAACGAGAAAGTCGTGAAGATCGCCTCCCAGTTCCCGGGCGGGCTCGAACCGGCCGGCGACATCCACGCCTTCCACCGCCTTGGGCAACTCGGTCGGCAGCAGCGCCAGTTGCACCCGCTGTGCGAAACGCAGTTCCTTTTCGATGCGCTCCTCGTTCCGTCGCACCTCGTCGTAGAGGCGCGCGTTGTCGATGGCGATGGCCGCCTGGCTCGCCAGCAGCGTCAGCAGTTCTTTGTGTTCTTTGGTGAAGGCGTTCAACTCTGGGCTTTCCAGATCGAACACCCCGATGCAGCGATCCTTGATCAGCATCGGAATCACCAGCTCTGATCGTGCGTCCTCGACGAGGTTCACGTAGCGAGGGTCCGTGGAGACATCGGTGACGAGCACCGGCTCCTTGTGCAGCGCTGCCCACCCGACCAGCCCCTCACCAAGCTTCATGTGCCTTGACTCGGCACCCTTCCCGTAGCGAACCGCGAGTTTCATCTCGAGGATCTGCGTCGCATCGTTCAACAGCAGAATGCCGAAGGTGCGGTAGTCGACCAATCGCTTGGTCAGGTTTGCAATTCGGGTCAGCAGCGCGTCCAGGTCGAGAATCGACGACATCTCGCGCCCGATCTCCGCGAGCGTCTCGAGCGTAGCGACGTAGTTGCGCTCCGATTCGAACAGCCTGGCGTTCTCGATCGCGACCGCCACGTGCGCCGCAAACTGGCGGAGAAGCGCTTCGTCCTGACTGGTAAAGGCGCCCTCGACTTCGCTGAGGAGGTTCAGCGCACCAATCACTTTGCCTTTACGGCGCAGCGGTACTGCGAGCTGCGACAGCATGTTGCGCAGCGGTCCCATGTACCGCGGCTCGGCGCGAACGTCGTTGACGAGAATCGGGCGACCTTCCTGAACCGCCGCACCAACCACGCCCTGCCCGATCTGCAGTCGCAGCGTCTCGGGTACGCCTGCCGGGTACCCAACCGCGTAGGCGATCGTCAGCACCCGCTGTTTCTCGTCGAGCAGGTACACGGAAAACGCGCTGAAGCGTGTCAACCGCGCGATGAGCACGGGAATCTTTGCGAGGAGCTCTTCGAGCGCGAGAACCGAAGTCACCTCGCGACCGAGATCCGCGAGCGTCGACAACAGCTCGGTGTCGGTGGGTAGACGCGCGGCAGACGCGCCACGCGCATCGGACAAGGGGACGGATCCTTCTGTCATCGGGAAACGAGGCCGGGGATGCCTCGGATTATACTGGACGGTCTGCGATGGAGCCGCTCACGCTGCCCTTGGACTACGCCGCAATCGAACGGATCCTGCCGCACCGTTATCCGTTTCTGCTCGTCGACCGTATTACCGAGCTTGAACCCGACAAACGCATTGTCGGCATCAAGAATGTGTCGTTGAACGAGCGGTGTCTGTCGCACGGCCCCGACGGCCGCTCGATCATGCCGCCGACGATTCTGACCGAATGTGTCGCGCAGGTTGGCGCGATCTTGATCCTGTCGAAACCCGAAAATCGAGAGAAGCTGCCGTTCTTCGCGGGGATCGAGCGCGTCCGCTTCCGCCGACCGGTCTACGCAGGCGATGTCGTGGAAATCGAAGCGCGCGTGAAACGGTTGCGTAGCCGCATGGGTCAATTGAGCGGTTACGCTCGTGTCGGCGGCGAGATTGTTCTCGAAGGTACGATGACGTTCGCGCTTGGATCACGCGAGGGGTGATCGTGCTGCTTAGCGGCGCTTTCCGCCAGTCACGATCAACACAGGGCACACGGAGAACAACGGTCTTTTCCCTGTGAGCTCTGTCCCTTAGACGATCAGCTGGCACTCAGACGATCAGCTGGCGGCGCGAAGAACCAGCAAGGCCCCACCCACCTTGGTGCCGCGACTGACCCATTTCAGCCAGGGATTATCCGGCCTGTAGTACCGCGCGCCGTCGAGCATCGCTGGCGCGAGGATGGTGACGCCGATCCAGCGCTCACTGATCCGCGCCGATGCCGCCATCCCTCGCGTGTCGCGTTCGTCGGGTCCGCGCTCGACGAACGCCGCCACCGAATAGCCGACTGATGTAAGGACGTTGAAGGCGAACATACCTTTGAGAAACCACGCGCGGTCAGTTCGCAACCGCGGACGCTTCGCGAACAGGATTTCATCCGTTCCGTGCTGGACCCAGAAGCCGGCCGATGAGATCGCAAACTCACGAGCGGGGGACACGAAGTGATGCGTAATGGCAAAAAACGGCAAAGGGCCGGCGTTCACCTTCTTGAGATTCGCGCCGGCGCCAAACGTGGCATCGAGCAATAGATGACCCGATTCGTGTGCGATCAGAGCCGTAGCCGCGCCGCCGAGAAACTGCCCTACCGCCACCTGGGCTGCTGTTACGCGCGGAAACGCCAGCGAAATCGCGAACACGGCGAGCAGAGCGACTCTCCCCTTGAGCTGCGTCGACTTACCGGCACCCATGTTGCAGCCTCACCCGTTCATGGAGGCCCGGGCACACAGTCCCCGGTGCCTGTTTTGGGGAGGGCTTAGACGTGCTCGAAACAATTGCGATCATTCTGATCATCCTGTGGCTGCTAGGGATGGTCAGCGGTTACACGCTCGGTAACTTCATCTGGGTTCTGCTCGTGATCGCGGTCGTGCTGTTCCTGGTGCGCCTCGTCAGCGGGCGGAGAGTCGTTTGACCGCTGCGTGAACTCGCCGTCCAATTTGAGAAGGTCGAAGCAGCGGCTCAGGCCGCCTGCTTCGACCTTACTTCTTTCTCGGTCTGACTTCGTACCACCGCGATTCCCGCCAACACCATTCCAGCCGCGACGATAACGCGAGCACCGAACGGCTCGTTGGCGATCACGGTACCGAGTATGACCGCGATCACCGGATTGATGTACGCGTAGAGCGACACCGTCGCGACAGGAAGATACTGCAGCGCGTACACGTAAGCTGAGTACGCGCCGAGCGATCCGAACACAATCAGATAAATCTCCGCCGAGAGCGATCGCGACGTAAACGTCAGATGGCCCCACTCGCCAGCCATGCTGCCGACGGCCAGCGTCGCCAAGCCACCGCACAACTGTTGCACGGCTGAAGCGCCCAGAGCACTGCCACGTGCCGTGAAGCGCTTGGACAACGACGATCCGATCGACCAACCCAGGCACGCGAGCTGCCCCAACAGAATGCCAAGCGTGAACCGAAGCCCCGCCGACCCGCCGTGGAACAAGTCGGGCCAGATCAGGACAATGATGCCGCCGAATCCGATGACAAAGCCGACAAGCGTTCGGGAGCTGAGACGCTCGCCACCAGCACCCGCCTCGATACCCGTCATCCAGAACGGCGCGGACGCGACGCTGACCGCGGCAATCCCGCTGGGAATCCATTGTTCAGCAAGGACGACGAAGCCGTTGCCGATCCCGAGCATGAGGACGCCAATCAGCGCCTGCCGAAGCCACTCGGTGCGTGGTGGCAGCCGGTCACCGCGTAACCTGACCAGCGACATCAGGACCAGACCCGCGGTCGTGAATCGAATGCCGCCAAGCAGGCCGGGCGGAATCGTCTCGAGCGCAATGCGGATCCCGAGGTAGGTGGTTCCCCAAATCAGACAAACCGCGAGCCACGCGGCGTAAGCCGAAGTCGGTGCGTTGGCTTGTTCGGGGTGAGAGAGGGAAGCCATCGGGCTTCCCTATTGTCCTAGACGACCCTGAAGGATTGTTGGACCGACAACACGGTCGAGCCGGTCGATATGCGGACGCAATTGCGGCCGCTCTCTTTTGCGTTGTAAAGCGCGGCGTCCGCACGGGATACCAGCGTCAGCGCATCAATCTCGCCTGGCTGATTGGTTGCGACGCCGAAGCTGGCCGTCGCGCGTATTTCGCCCTGCCCCCATCGAACCGGGTGCGACTCGATGTCGCGCCGCAGCGACTCAGCCACACGTCTCGCACCCTCCATGGGCGTATCCGGCAGGACGATCAGGAATTCTTCACCGCCATAGCGGCACTTCAAGTCGCTGCCACGCAGGACCGAACGCATACGGGTCCCAATGGCCACCAGCACGGCATCGCCCGCCAGGTGTCCCTGCGTGTCGTTGATATTCTTGAAATGATCCAGGTCGAACATGATCGTGGACACTGGCAGCTGCGAACGACGCGCACGACGGAGCTCGTTCTCGAGCACTTCCAGCGCGTGCGCGCGGCGGTAGCATCCGGTCAGCGGATCACGCACGCTGTTCTCGCGAACCTCGCGGAACAGCTCCGCGTTCTTCAGTGAGACAGCCAGCAGCGCGGCCGCCGCCGACAAAATGTTTCGCGTATGTTCGCCGACGGTTGGCTTCGATGAGACGCCGAGCACGCCAACAGGACGGCCGGCGATGATCATCGGGAAGCACACGTCATCGTCGGTCGCGCCGATCGTCGGATCCAGCTCGCCAACCGCGCGGCGGGCCGCGCGCTCGCGCGACTCCGACGTCGAATCACCAACAACGGTCAGGGTCTGCCAGGCCATCCCATCGCCGTGCTCCGGATCGGCGGCCGAACGAATCATCGCCCAGGCTCCGCGGCCTGGCGTCATCATCGGGATGTGCGACGCGACCGCCTCGTGGATGGATTTCTCATCCAGCGAGCGGGCCAATGCCTGGCCGAAGCCGACGAGGCGGGCCATTTCGGCTGCGCGCTCCGTCGCGGTGCGGGCAACGGCGGCGGCGGCGATCGCCTCGGCCTGAACTTCCTGACGCTTGCGGAGTTGGTGGATGACCAGGACGGTCCCGAGAATGACGAGGCCTGGGAGCAGCTGCAGCCCGGTGCTCTTCTCGAGGTCGCGAACGTACTCGAGTGCCTCGCCAATCGGCCGCGAGAACATGACGAACAACGTGACAGTCAGCGCCCCGAGCAGCGCGATGTCGTTTCGTCCAATAAGTCGCATGAAATGCTTCAGTTGTTCTATCGGATGGGGCCGTCCAGCCCGACAGTGGCCGTGCAGGCGCTATGTCGATCGGCTACGATGGTCCGCATGCTTCGAAAGCTCGTTTTTGCCGGATTCATGGTTTTTGGGGCGAGTTTCGCCGTTTCGGTGACGGCTGGAGCTCCACAAAGCACCAAAGCCCCAACCCCAGGGACGACCAGCCCGGCAGTGCGCCCGGCGCCGCCCGGCGCCTTGCCGCCGCTTCCTCAAGTGCCGTTCGAGCCCGTTCGACCACTGCCGGTCGTCCAGCAGGTGTACGAGTTTGCCGCCCGGCATCCTGAGGTGCTGAGCTACATCCCGTGCTACTGCGGCTGCGAGCGCATGGGTCATCGAGGCAACGCCGACTGTTTTGTGAAATCGCGTGCAGCGACCGGCCGTATCGTCGAATGGGAGCCGCACGGCATGGGATGCGCGACTTGCCTCGAAGTCGGCCGCAAAGCGATGGTCATGTTCAATCAGGGAATGCCGGTCAGCGCCATCCGCGCTGCTATTGAGCGCGAATATTCGGCGCATTACCCTTCGCACACGCCAACGCCACTGCCGCCGCAGGCCAGGGCAAAGAGCTAGCGAGTGAAGCAGCGCGCCGCCGCGTTCGCACGGCTGTTCGAAGCCGTGCGAGAAGGCGTGTTTATCGGCACGCTGCCGCTCGAATCGACGGCGGGCGGCACGACCATCGCCGCCAATCCCCACCTGAAATCGATCTTCGGCTTTCCGCCGGAAACGCGGGACGCCACTATTGCGTTATTCGATCCCGCTCGTTTCGTTGACCCCGAGGCTCGTGCGGCCTTCCTGGAACGAGTCACGCGAGAAGGCGCTGTTTCCGATTATCTCGTCCTGATGCGGCGCGTCGACGGTTCGCAGGTGTGGATCGAGGTGACCGCAACGGTTGAAGCGACGGAAGCGGGCACCGTGACACTCGGGGCGCTCGTGCGCGACGTCAGCGAGCGGAAGAAGGTCGACGACCAATCACGCGACCTTTATCAGCAACTGCTACAGGCCGAAAAGATGGCGGCACTCGGCCAAACGATCTCCGGCGTCGCTCACGAACTGAACAACCCGCTGGCGACGATCCTGAGTTGTGCCGAACGACTGGTCGAGACGTCAACCGGGCAGACCCGACGCTCGGTGAAAATCATTCTTGGCGAAGCTGAACGCTCCGCACGGATCGTCCGCAATCTCCTCACGTTCGCGCGGAAACGACAGTCCACGCGATCCATGGTGGACATCAACCAGATCGTCGAACAGACGATTGCCGTGCGCTCGTACGGTCAACGCGTCACCAACATTCAGGTCATTCCCGCCCTGGCATCCGGACTGCCGCACGTGTTTGTGGATTCACACCAGATTCAGCAAGTCCTTCTGAATCTCGTGATCAACGCCGAGCAGGCGATGCTTTCCGCCAACGGCCGCGGCACCCTAGTCATCCGCACCTGGCACGACGTCGACCGTGACGTCGTCGTCCTGGAGGTCACCGACGATGGGCCGGGCGTTGCCGCCGAGGTGCAGACGAAGATTTTTGACCCGTTCTTCACGACCAAGGAAGTGGGGAAAGGCACCGGCTTGGGCCTAACGGTGGCCTACGCAATCGTTCAGGAACACAGTGGCCGGATCCGCGTTCAGTCGCCGGTCACCTCGGAAAACGGAACGCCTGCATCGCGACGCGGTGCGTCGTTCCTGGTGGAACTGCCGGTGAGTGCGACCGACTCGATCGTGAAGCGACCGCGACCGTCGGCGGCGCCATCAACGGAAGCGTTGCGCGGCGCGCGCGTGTTGCTCGTCGAAGACGAGCAGGCGCTTGCAACCGCGGTTGTCGAAGCGCTCAGGGATGCGGGATTGTATGTTGAACACGCGGGCGATGGAGAGGAAGCCTTCGCCCGCGTACGTCACTCGAGCTACGACGCGGTGATTTGCGATCTCAAAATGCCGCGCGTTGACGGCATGATGCTTTACCGCGCGATTGCCGCCGCAACACCGACGCTGGCGCGACGCGTGATCTTCGTCACTGGCGACGTCGCCGGTACCGACGCGGAACGCTTCCTCGAGGAAAGCGGCTGCCGCTGGCTCGCCAAACCATTTCGATTTGCTGACTTGATGTTGACGTTACGCGACGTGCTCGCCTGAGTCGCGGCTTCAGGAGTCATGGCGACCACAACGGCCGGCGCGCTGCTTTGAGCCACAGGTGCTGCGGCCCGTGCTGGCAGCGTGGCCTTCAACATTTCAGGCTTCTGGCGGAACTCGAGGATTGCGGCGCGCAAGGCAAGCTTCGCCGCATCGGCCGGCATCATCTGCTCGAGGGCTTCCTTCAGGCGACGAATGGCTCGGGCGTGCAACTGCGACACGCGTGATTCGTTGACGCCGATCTCCTGGCCAATCTCCTTCATCGTTGCCTCCTTGTAGTAATAGAGGCCGATGACTTTCTGCTCGCGCACCGGAAGCGTGGCAATCGCCGCGCGGACACGATTCGTGGTTTCAGCGCGCTCGTAAGCGGCGTCCGGCTGTTCCGGTTCGGACGGGATCAGCGCTTCGGGCAGCGACGACTCGTCGAGGTTTTCGTTGTTCGCCAGGGGCGACGTCGATTCGATCGCATTGATGCGAACGATCGTGCGGCCGAGGCGCTTTTCATCAGAGCCGAGCTTGTTGGCGAGATCGGCCAGCGATGGCTCGTGACCGAGTTCCCGTCGCAGCTGCTCCCGAGCGGCTTCGAGCTCGCGCCGCTGGCGGCGGACGCCGCGCGGCCAGGCGTCCTTGCGCAGCGCGTCGATCATCGCGCCACGTATGCGCCGTTCCGCGAATGTCTCAAATTTGATCCCGCGCGCTTCGTCGAAGCGGTGGGCCGCATCGATCAAACCGATGACCCCATCCTGGACGAGGTCGCCGATGTCGATCGAATGGGGCATGGTCGCCGCCACCCGGCGGGCTAACTGCTCAACGAAAGGAATGCCCGCGATGACTCGCGGATTCTCATTGCCGGTCTGGTGGGGGCGCCGCATCTGTATCCTCCGGCGCCGTCATAACGCAACCGCAATACCAAACGGCAGAGCCTTCGGTAGAATCGATGTGAACTGCTGTTGAGTTTGGGCTGTAAGTAGCTGATTCTGCGTGGTTTCACGTTCACACGACGCGCAGGATCTGCACTCGGCGCTAGGCGGTGGGATCCCCCAAATCGTCAACGATCAGACGTTTTTTCGCATCTGACCGCCGGCTTATTGACGTGTCCAATTACATAAATGGGTTTCGTGCTGTTTCGGCACACGCTGACAACGCGTGTCTCGCAATTAAGCCGAGGGTGAGGGATCAGACGCCGGCCAGATCGGTCCGGCCTCGAAGCTCTTTCGCCGTCGACATGGCGTCGAGGGTGCTGGCAACGACCTGGGCCGCACGGGCGCGGCTGGCGTCATCGAGAGCCTTGGCTTCAAGCAACTCGGCATGCGCGAGGATGATCCCCAGCTGGTTATTCAGCCGATGAAACATCTCGCGCAGCTCAAGTTCCGACGGCGGGACGGGCGACAAGGAATCGGGCATGCGTGGAACGACGGTCACGCGGGAGGTCCCCCCTAAGTATTCCGGGGCGCCACAACCCCGTGGCCGTTGGGCGCCGTGTCGTCTACAGAGACGCCCGGCGACCGCCACAGTGAGTCGGCGAAAATCCGGATGGAACCGCCCGCGGTGCGAACGTATTCCACCTTCCCGGCTGAAATCCAGTTGTAAATGGTGCGGCGGCTCACGCCGACAACCTCGCACGCTTTCATGATCGAAAGAGTCTGGCGATCCATGGCGCTTCTTGAGAATGGGCGTAGGCGTGGTCGGGGGAACGTCCCGTTCCAAGCCGTGTGCCCGTTACAAGACCTCGTATCGGCTTGATCCAGCAGATCCTTATCCCCCCGTTTTGTTCTTTGGCCTCAGCCCTGTCAAAATATTGGCATCGGTGGCCGAAATCCCCCATCTTCTATTCGTCGATGACGAGCCAGCTTTACGCTCGCTGATGGCCCAGCGCCTCGCCGAACGGGGGTTTGAGGTGGTCGAGGCCGAGAGCGGCGAACGGGCCCTCCAGCTCCTCGACCAATTCGCGTTCGACGTCGTGGTCACCGACTTACGGCTTCCCGGGATTGACGGCGCCCGGGTCATCGAATCGGCCCGCGAACGCTACCCCGGGATTATCGCGATCGTGATCACTGGGTACGGGACGGTCAAAGACGCCGTCGACGCAATCAAACGGGGCGCCGCAGATTTCGTGGCGAAGCCGTTCCAGTTCGACGAGCTGCTCCACGTCCTGCAGAAAGCGCTCGAGCAGCGTCGCCTCAGGTCCGAGAACGCGTACCTCCGATCGCAGCTGGAGGAGCGGTATCAGTTCGGCGGCATTCTGGGACGCAGCCGTCCGATGCAGACACTGTTTCAACTGCTTGAAACGGTGGCGCCTTCGAACAGCACGATCCTGATCACCGGCGAAACGGGGACGGGCAAGGAGGTGGTGGCGCGAGCGATCCACCACAACAGTCCACGACGCGCCAATCGCTTCGTGGCGCTCAATTGCAGCGCGATTCCCGAAACCTTGCTCGAAGCGGAATTGTTCGGACACGTTCGCGGCGCGTTTACGGGCGCCGTCGGCGCCCGTCAGGGCCGGTTGGAGCAGGCGCATCGCGGCACGCTGTTTCTGGATGAAGTCGGGACCATGAGCACCGCGTTGCAGATGAAGCTGTTGCGCGCACTGCAGGAGCGGGAATTCGAACGGGTCGGCGACAACCAGACGATCAAAGTGGATGTTCGCGTCATTGCCGCGACGAACTCCGACCTCGCGAAGATGGTTGCCGAAGGGGCGTTTCGGGAGGATCTCTATTACCGCTTGAACGTGATCCCGATCACCCTGCCGCCGTTGCGCGATCGACGTGACGACATTCCCCTGCTCACGAAGTACTTCCTCGAGAAGTTTTCTCGCGGCGCGGCAATGCAGGCATCACAGGGCGCGATGCGTCTCCTGATGTCTTATGGATGGCCAGGCAATGTGCGCCAGCTCGAGAACGCCGTCGAGCGATCGGTCGCACTGAGCGCCGGCCGAACCGAAATCGACGTGACCGACCTGCCGCCCGAAATTCAGAGCGTGCCCCCTCCAACCACGACGCCATTTGTTGATTTTCCGGAGGACGGCCTTGATCTTCCGTCGTACCTCTCGCGCATCGAGCAGGACTTAATATCGCGGGCGCTTGATCGCACGGGCGGAAATCGGAACCGGGCAGCGGAGCTGCTGCGGATCAAGCGGACGACCTTGGTGGAGAAGCTGAAGCGGATGGGTCAATGAGCTAATGCACAATGCCCCATGCACACTGCTCAAACAGGGACCAGGTTCTTGCATTGAGCATGGGCATTGAGCCTTGGGCATTGAGGAGAATATGCCGCCTCGATTTGCATACTGGACCATCATCGCCGGCGGTCTTCCCACCGCCTTTCGCGCCGTCGATCGGGAAGAACTGCTGCCTACGTTCACGCGGCTCAAAGAAAAGCAGCCCGATGCGGAGATGAAATGGTTTGCGCGCGGGAAGTTGTGGTCATCGCCCGAGGAGGCACGCGGCCAGCGGGAGCGTGATGTTTCGGGCGGCGATCGCAACCGGGATCGCGGCAGTCGCCCTCCACGCCCCGATGAACGGCGCGACCGCGATTGGCGACCCGGCGGCGATCATCGCGATCCGCGTCAGCAGTTCACGGACGCGAAGAGGGCCCGCAACCAGCGGTTCAAAGCCGAGAAGTTTGCGCGGAAGTCCCATCGCGACGAACCTCCACGCGCCCGGCCTCACGGAGACCCGCTTGCCCCGGACCGGCGGACGCGCCACGACGGCTCGCGGCAAGGACGTAGCAAGAACGACCGCAAGGAATGGCCTCGCGAGCCACGGCCCGAGACGCAGGGCGCGTGGAAAAATCGCGAGCCGAACAATCGCGAGGCGAAGAATCGCCGCCCGCGTGACGATCGTTCCCGCCCATTGGCTGACTGGAATGCAAAGCCGCCACGCGAGAAGCCGCACGGCGACCAACTGATGCGTCCGCCGCGCTCGCGCGACGATGGCGAGCGACGTAATGAAGGTCGACCTAAGTCGTTCCACTCACGCGAAGAACCGCACTGGAAGCAAAAGCCACGCGGTGGAGGACGCGGCACGTTCCGTGGGCAGGGCCACGGCGACAACTCATGGAAAGGAAGGCCGCCGCGAAACGAACGCGGGACGGAACCGGACACGCGCGGCACTGAGTCGCAGAATCGCCGACCATTCGCGCCCCGCGGCTTCCAGCGCGATCGCACGCGCGGATCCGGCAATGCGAATCCGCCGTCGCAACCTCCGCGCCGGCCGAATCGAGAGCCCCGGCCCAGCGAAAACCCGGAACCGTCTGCACCGCCGCGGCCATCCGAACCGGTCATTGCGCCGCCGGGTCCGCCAGAACGAGGCCGGCCGCCTCGCCACAAGCGTCACCGCTGATGCTTGTGCACATCGTCCTGTTTCGTCCACGCCGCGAACTCGATCGCGACGCTCGTCAACGCCTGGCTGATGCGCTGTCAACAGCGATTCATCAGATTCCATCCGTTCGCCGGGCTCGCGTGGGGCAACGCATTACACACGGACGCCCGTACGAACAGTTGATGCGCACCGATTACTCGCATGTCGCCTTGCTGGAGTTCGATGACCTTGCCGGGTTGAAACGCTATCTCGAACATCCGGCGCACGATCAGCTCGCGACGCGCTTCTTCGAGTCGTTCGAAGAGGGACTGATGTACGACTACGAAGTGGAGGACGGCGACGCAGGAATCCGTGCGGTCACGGGCGCCGGTTAAAAATCAATCCGTCGCATGATCTGCCGCGGCAGGACGCGAATTACCGCCATAATCGCCGCCCAGATCGGGGGCGCATACACCACCGGGGTGCCGCGGTCGATTGCTCTGATGACGCGAGCGGCCACTTGATCTGCGTCGCCCGCGAACGGGGGCGCGGGCAGGCCCTCGGTCATCGACGTTCGGACGAATCCGGGCTTCACACAGACCACTCGCAGTCCTTTCGCGAAGAACTTGTGATCGAGTGCTTCGAGATAGCGTGACAAGCCGGCCTTCGTCGCTCCATAAAACACGACGGGCTTGCGACCGCGCTCCCCGGCCACCGAACTGAACACACACAAGGTCGGATCGACGGCGCCACGCGTGAGCAGACGGTCCCGTGCCGCTTCGCAAAACAGGATTGTGTTCGCGAAGTTGATCGTCAGCAGTCGCCGCAAGCGCTGCTGATCGCCCTCGAGTTCGGGCTGGGTGGCGAAGTCCGCTGCCGTGACGATGACCGCGTCCAGTCCACCCAGGTGTGTAACGGCCTCATCAAGAGCCACTGCAAACGTCGACGGATCCTCCAGGTCGCAGCGAACGAACGACGCTGAAGAGGCGCCATGGACGACGAGGTCTGCGACGCTTCGCGTCATTTCGTCGGCATCGCGTCCGAGAAGGCAGAGCCGATCGCCGCGGTGAGCAAACAGACGCGCAACCGCCCTTCCCATCCCGCGTGTACCGCCGAGGACGGCGACTCGGCGTCCGCTTACCATCCGAACAACCGGACCGATTGCGCGCTGCGGATGCGACCCGCCGGATCCCAGGTGCGACGCACACCTAGAAAGCGATCGAGCCGGGATTCCATTGCTCGAAAGTCATCGCCGCGCGTCAACGCATCTTTCGCGAGGTAGATGCGCCCACCCTGCTCGATGACCAACCGATTCATCTCATCGATTAGCGCCTGGGTCACGCCTTCGAAGGGCATGTCGAGGGCGATTGAAATACCAGGCATCGGAAACGACAACATCCCGGTGCCCTCGGGGCCGCAATCCTTGATCACCGAAAGGAAGGATGCGCGCCCGTGCTTGACCACAACGTCCATGAACGCGCGAACCGCACGATGGCCACCCGCCTCCGGGAGAACACATTGGTACTGCACGAAGCCGCGACGCCCGTAGGCGCGATTCCACGCGCCGACCGCGTCGAGTGGATACAGGAACGACTCAGGGGATACGAGCGATTGCGTTGGGTGCGCGGGATGGCGGTGATAGTAGCCAGTGTTGAACCATCGCACGACCGTCGGATTCAGCGCCGCCGCGGGTAGATCGATCGGTATTGAGACGGTGCGCCGTAGCGCGGGAAATTCCGGTCGTGCTTCATGCGGTTCGGCCCAGCGGCCACATAACAACACACCGCGACCAAGCGCGGCGCCACGGGCAACGCCATCGATCCAGCCTACCGTCATCGGCCACGAGTGCGCTGACTCCCTGAGGCGATCGATGAAGGCCTCAATGTTTGGAACGCGTTCCGCCTGCTGAAGAATCCATGGCGATGGAACGCGAACCAACTGGAGAACGACCTCGAGAATGTGACCGGTCAGACCCATGCCGCCAATCGTCGCGCGGAACAACTCGGGCTCGATCTCGCGTGAACAGGTCACGATCCGGCCGTCCGCGACCCGCATCGTCAGCTCCCGCACGTGCTCGCCGATGCAGCCGTCCCGATGGTGATTCTTTCCGTGCACATCGGCAGCCACCATGCCGCCTAACGTGACGAACCGGGTGCCAGGCGAAACGGGCGTGTACCAACCATGCGGAAGGAACACTCGATACAAGCGATCGAGCGAAAAGCCCGCCTCGGCGCGCAAGACGCCGGTGTCAGCATCGAACGCAAGAATCCGATCGGCAAGGACCGAACCGGCGACGACGCGATCGGATGGAGCGGGAAGGGCGGAATCGCCGTAGGCACGGCCGAGACCGCGTGTCAGGGGAACATCCGTCGTAATCCGGGCCAGCTGTTCCGAGCGAATCTCCCGTCCTTCAACGATCGGAACACGTCCCCAACCGGACAGCCACGCGCCACTGGAATGCGCCACTAATGCGATTTCCCGAACGCGCGACGCAGGCGACCGAACAGACCCTCGCCTCGGACGCGTTCTGCAGTCAGCGCTTCGAGACGAACGAACGCATGCCCCAAGGATGGCACCGATTCGACCGGTGTGCCGGCGATGCCCGGCGGGGTACGCGCCGGGCCGAAGCGCCAAACCAAGATCGGCTTGGCCTTCGAGTCGGTGATCACGTCGAGACAGTTTTCCGGTCGATCGTCGAGCACGACGTCGATCGAGAGAGCGGCAGCCACTCGGCCCCGAGAGCCGCGCATCACCATGACGCTCGGCAATTCGAACCCGTGAGCCTTCAGCCATCGCTGCGACTGGACCTGCGTCGTGTCACCGGCCGACTCGGGCCGCTGCGTCAGAAAGAGAATTTCCCAACGGTACTGGCGGGCCAGTGCCGCCAGACGTGCGACCGCTCCAGGCTCAATTTCTCCCAGCGACGTCCAGAAGTTGTCGATGTTTGCGACGTGCTGCCACAGCTGTCGAATCTCGGACGGCGTGAGCGATCGACCAACGGGCGTCTTGACGGGAGCGACCGGCAGCACCTCTGTCATCTGGCCTTCGACGTCCTCAGCAGACTCGAGTCGATCACCGGGCGCCGCGTGCAAATCGACATCTGGACCAAAGAGCCGTTGCGCCTCCCGCTGCAACGCCGCGTCCATGTCGGCGACGGTGCCATCGAGATCGCACGCGATCCGCAGCGACATCGGCTAGGGACGATCTCCGCCGAACAACCGCTGCTCGAGCGCGGCGCAGATCGCGTGATAGGTCACCAGATGGAGTTCCTGAATACGTGGTGTCTCGGTGACTGCAGCCGCCATCAGCACATCGCAGTGCTCGTCCATGCTGCCGCTGTTCGCGCTGGTCAATCCGATCGTTCGCAGGCCAAGCTCGCGCGCGACCCTGAGCGCGTTCACGACGCTTGGTGAATTCCCGCTGGTGGAGATGCCCCACGCCACGTCGCCGGGGCGCCCAAGCGCCCGAAGCTCCCTCGCGAAGGCATCGTCGTACCCCGAATCGTTGCTCCAAGCCGTGAGTAAGGCGGGATTGGTCGTCAACGCCACCGCCGCCAGCGGAGCGCGCGCCATCGCAAAGCGGCCGACAAGCTCCGCGGCTATGTGCTGTGCGTCCGCAGACGAACCACCGTTACCAAACACCAGGACCTTGCCGCCTCCTCTATACGCCTGCTCGAGCAGATCGGCGGCCCGTTCGACCGCGCGCACGTAGTCGCCGCCTACCGCATTCAGGTTCGCAGCAGCCTGCCGATAGACCGCGTTGAAGTCAAACAGGCTCACGCTGAGCGACCCGCAACGTCGGCAATGACGCCATGAGCGAAGGCAGGGATCCGCGTCGCGGTCTCGCCAGAAAAAAAGAACTCGTCGACGATCTGATGCAAGTGCGCCAGGTTCTCTGCGGAGTTGACGCGGACGCGCAATTGCGATCCCCCGTCGAGTCCCTTCGAATACCAGGACATCAACGCGCGAACCTTGTTGATCACCCACCGCTCGCGTCCACGGGCGGGCGGTGTGGCGGCGACCGGTGCGTCGACCGACGCTGGCGCAAGATGGCGGAAACCAGCTGCCTCGTTGACGCGCTCGTTGACCAGTAGTTCGACGTAGTCGAGGAGAAACTGGCCGCGTTCTGCAAGAGTGATCACGCGTGGCCGGCGACCAGCCGCAAGATCGGCCGCCTGCGACAGGATCCATGGATTCCGCAGCACACCGCGGCCCACCAGTACTCCCGACACCGAGCCCATTCGCTCCACAATCTGTTCTGGTTCCACACAGTCGCCGCTGCCAAGTACCGGAATCGTCAACTGTTCGGCCACGCGCGCCACCAGATCCCAGTCAGCCGAACCGGTGTACGACTGTTCGGCCGTGCGGCCATGAATCGTGACGGCGGCTGCTCCCGCGTCCTGCACCATCCGTGCGAGCTCCGGCGCATTCCGCGACTTGTCGTTCCAGCCAGCCCGCATCTTCACCGTCACCGGAATCTTGACCGCCTTGGCCATCGTCTCGATGACGGTGGCCGCGTGTTCGGGCTCGCGCATCAGGCTACAGCCGGCGTTGTGCTTTGCAATCTTCGGAACCGGACAGCCCATATTCACGTCGACGATATTCGCGCCCATCGCTTCGACGATCTGCGCGGCGGCCGCCATTTTTTCCGGGTCGCCGCCGAAGATTTGAATCGAAACCGGCCGCTCCTCTTCGGTGTACTCGGCGTATTCGAGCGTCCGATCGATTCCGCGGACAAGCCCCTCCGACGACACCATTTCGGTGACGACGAGCCCGCAGCCACCATGACGCTTGACCAGACGCCGGAAGGCAGTGTCCGTCATGCCAGCCATCGGCGCCACGACAAATGGCGACGGCAGGGTCACATTGCCGATGTTCACGCCAGCTACGTCTCTCTGTTTCTCCACTTTCCGACTTCTGACTTTTCGACTTTCAACTTTCAGTACGGTCGAACATCCGCGGCGTCGACTTCAACGCTGACCGCCTGACCAATTAAATCCACCGACAGCACCAAACGCGCCTTGTCATTCTTACGCAGTAGACGACCGATCACGCCGCGCAGCGGTCCGTGAATGACTTCCACCATCATGCCTTCGCGAATCATCGGGCAGGGATCGAACGCCAGATCGCTGTCGACGAGCTGTCTGATTCCTTCGATCTCCGTTTCGGGAATGGGCGCGGGCTCGCCTCCCTCAGAGGAGATGATGTTCACGACACCGGCGCATTTGAGTACCGGCAGCCGGGCTTCGCGCGGATTGAACCGCGCAAAGCAGTAGCCGGGAAACAGCGGCCAATCGATCTTCTTCTTGCGATCCTTCCACCGGCTCCAGCGGGTCACCGTCGGCAGGAAGACTTCGATGCGCTTCTGGGTGAGCTGCTCGCGGACGACCTGCTCGTGGCGCGATCGCGTCCAGAGCGCATACCAGTGGATGTCCTGGTCGCTCGGCACGGTCAGGCCACTCACCGGGTCGATCAGGCGGTCGGCTGCGCTGCCACGGCTTTCGCGCGCTGCTGCAACGCCAGCTCGTACGCCTTCTTCAATTCGTCGTTTTTCCACACAATCGTCGCCTGCTCGCGCAGGCGGTCCAGGTACTTCAGCAGCTCGCCCTGAGACTTCTGCTCGGCGACGCGCCGGCTGATGTCGTCGCGTGCGTCTTCGAACGATCGCACTTTCGTCTCGCTGCGGCTTTCGAGCTTCAGCACCTGATAGCCGCGCGCCACTCGCATGACCTCGCTGATGTCACCAACCTTCAGGGCCGCGATCTGCTTCTGAAGGGCCGGGGCCAGATCCTCTTCCTTGAGCGGTCCGATCAGACCGCCGTTGGCCTTCGACGGCGCCGCTGACGCGTCGGCCGCAAGCCTCGCAAACGGCTCACCGGCCAGGGCGCGATGACGGATGTCCTGCGCCTTCTCACGAGCAGCGTCATCCGCCGCGACGTTCACTCCGCGCGGGTCGTCCGGAACCTGGATGAATATCTCCCGCAGCGTAATCTCGGCCGGCGTCGTGAACTCGTTGCGGTGGGCGTCGTAGTAAGAGTGCGACTCCTCTTCCGTCACGCTGACCTTCTCCATCACATCCGCCTGTCGCACCCGCTGGACGATCATGTTCTTCTCGATCTCCTGGCGAAGCTGCGGCAACGACATCCCCGATTCGCGAAGCGCCTGCTGAAACTGCTCTTCGGTTTCGATGTTGTTCTGTTTTTTGATGTTGTCCAGCACGCTCTTGAATTGCTCGTCGCCCATCGCATAGCCGAGCTCGCGTCCGCGCTGGACTAGCAGCAGTTCGTCGATGGCATTAAGGATGAGGTCTGGTGTCACCTCGGCGATTGCCTTCTGTAGCTCGGGACTGGTCGAGGAGACGTTCGCCAGGTTCGGCCGGCTTCGGAGTTCCTGGACCTGCCGCTGCTCGAACTCGGTCTTCGTGATGATGTCGCCGTTGACCTTGACGAGCACCTGCTCGAGGATTTCAGCGCGGATCGGAGTGTTTGCTGCCAGCGCAAGGAGCACGGCGCCGCAGACGGTCAATCGCTTGAACATTGCAATTCCTTGAAGATCAACATTTTACGCCAGCTTCCCTAACAGTCCTTCGAGTCGGGCAAACATCCCACCTTCGGCGCGCGGGTCTGCCTCGGGCTTCCGGAGGATTTCATCCTTGCTGAATCCCGGAGTCACCTGGCCCGCCGTGGCCCGGGCGGTCCACCACGACTCACCGCGGTCGCCGCGACCGTGAGGACCGCGGGCGCCCGGCGGCAGCCGGGACACTGGTTGAGACGACGAAGGCACATGCTTCAGCCTGCCCTCGGCCGTCTTAACCCAGGGCGTCGAGGCGTGGACGGGGCGATCCGTTGCGGCGCGAGGCTTGTCAGCCTCGCGGGGCGAGCCCGGCAAGGCTCGCTCTACAGGTGCTGAGACCGCCTCGAGATCCAATTTCAGCGAAACGGGAGGCACCAGCGTGGCGCCGGGCGTTTCCGAGACGACTTTCACCAGGCGCACCGGATCAATCTTGGCGGTCGGTCGGAACTTGATCACCACGAGTCGGCCTTCACGATCGATGGTGTCGACGCCCAGACGGTCCGCCATGATGCGAATGCGACCATACTCCGCCAGATTCAGCACCGAGGTCGGGGGATCGCCGTAGCGGTCGCGAACCTCCTCGAGCGCGCTCTCGAGCTCGCGTTCATTCCGCGCTGCTGCGATTTTGCGATACACCATCAGCCGTTGGTTCATGTCCGGAATGAACTCATCATCGATTTTCAGGTCGACGCGCAGGTTGACCGTCGATCGGAGCTCGTCCTCGATCTCCTCGCCCTTCAACTCGCGTACGGTCTCCTCGAGGAGCTTCATGTACATCTCGAAACCAACGGCGTCGATGTGGCCGCTTTGCTCGCCGCCGAGCAGGTTGCCAGCGCCGCGGATCTCCAGATCCAGAGCCGCCACTCGGAATCCGCTGCCGAGATCGCTGAACTCCTTGATGGCGGCGAGGCGCTTGCGCGCGACTGGCGAGAGCGACTCCTGTGGCGGGATCAGCAAGTACGCGTACGCCGCGCGATCGGAGCGGCCAACGCGACCGCGCAATTGATAGAGCTGCGACAATCCGTAACGATCCGCTCGGTTGATGATGATCGTGTTGGCATTGGGGATGTCCAGGCCATTCTCGACAATGGTCGTCGCGAGCAGGACATCGGCGCGCCGCTCGACGAAAGAAAGCATGGCCTTCTCGAGCTCGTCCTCGCTCATCTGTCCATGTCCGATCGCGATCTTGGCGTCCGGCACCAGGCGCTGCAGCAGATTACCAATCGAGAAGATCGACTCGACGCGGTTGTGAACGAAGTACACCTGCCCACCCCGGGCCATTTCGTTTCTTACCGCACGCTCGATCACTGGCGCGTCGAACTTCACGACATTCGTCTGAATTGACAGCCGATCCTTCGGTGGCGTCTCAATGATTGACATGTCCCTGATCCCCACCAGCGACATGTTCAGCGTCCGCGGAATCGGCGTCGCAGTCATCGTCAGAACATCGACCTTCTTGCGCATCTGCTTGATGCGCTCCTTGTGGGCCACACCGAACCGCTGCTCCTCATCGACCACGAGCAGGCCAAGATCGCGAAACTCGATGTCTTTCGACAACAACCGGTGCGTGCCCACGATGATGTCGACTTTTCCCGACTTGACGCCGGCCACCGTCTCCTTGATTTCCTGACGTGTGCGGAAGCGGCTCACCATGTCGATCGTGACGGGGAATCCCGCAAAACGCTCACGAAGGGTCTTGAGGTGCTGAAACGCGAGCACCGTCGTTGGCGCGAGAAAGGCGACCTGCTTGCCGTCCATGACCGCCTTGAACGCCGCTCGCATCGCCACTTCGGTCTTGCCGTAACCGACGTCGCCGCACAACAGACGGTCCATCGGGGTCGGCGATTCCATGTCGCGTTTGATGTCGGTAATCGCGGCCGCCTGATCGACCGTCAACTCGTAGGGAAACGCGCCTTCGAACTCTTCCTGCCAGTGCGTGTCGGCCGCGAAGGCATGTCCGGGTACGGCCTTCCGCTGCGCGTAGAGCCGCAGGAGCTCCTCGGCCATATCGCGCATCGCCTTCTTGACGCGCGTCTTGGCCTTTTCCCACGTCGTTCCGCCAAGCTTGTCGAGCGCTGGTCTGGTGCCGCCGGTGTACTTCTGGATCAGATCGAGCCGCTCGACCGGAACGAATAGCTTGTCGTCGCCGTGGTATCGCAGCTCGAGGAACTCCTGCACGTCCGCCTGCGACCCCCCGTGCGGCCGGCTGGTCGTGCCGAGTTGCTTCAAACCCACGAACTCGCCGATTCCGTGATCGACGTGAACGACCAGGTCGCCGACCTTCAGATCGCGCAGGTCCGAGAGGAACGTTCGCGCAAGATTGCGGCGCTTTTCCGGGGCGTGCCGTTCCTCCTCGAAGACGTCCGTTTCAACGTAGACCTGCAGCTGCGCGTCCGCCAGGCGGAAGCCGCGCGACAGCGATCCCACACCAATCAGGACGGCGGCCGCATGCGCGTCTTCTGCATGTTCAACCGGGACGGCGACAACGTCGTAGTCGTGCAGGATCTCAACGGTCCGCTCGGCAAGACCCGCACTGCCGGCAATGAAGAGCACCGTGTCCCCGCGCTCGCGGGCCTGCCGGAGGTCGGCAACCCAATCCTGGATGCGACCGCGGAATTCCTGCGCGGGCGCGCAGCGCACGTGACGAACGTTGGGGTGATCCTCGAGCGCCAGTTCCTCGAGCTTGGGCGCGGACCCGGCGCGACGCTCGATGTCATCCCAGGTTACAAACGACTCCACAGGTGGCAGCGCGGCGACATGACCGCGCGCGGACGCGTCGATGAAGCTGGATTCGAGTTGTTCACGCACTCTGCGTGACTGCTCCTCGACCTGCTCGTACTCAGACACGATCACCTTCACACCGCGCGTCGAACCGAGAAAGTCAAGAGGGGACATGAGATCGTTCGAATCGGTCGAATCGTTCTCGTTCTCGAAGCGTTCTCGCACCGGCACGATCGACACCTGATCGGTCGGTTGCGTCGACCGTTGCGTTGACGGATCGAACCGGCGCAGCGTTTCGACCATGTCCCCGACGAATTCGATACGCACAGGCTCCGGATCGCCTGCGGGAAATACATCCACGATTCCGCCGCGGATGGTGAACGAGCCGTGTTCGTCTACCGGGTCCTCCCGGGTGAACCCGGCATCGACGAGCATGTCCGCGAGCAGTTGCGGCTCGATCTCGGTACCGGAGCGAATCTCGATCGCCGCCTTCAACAGTCGCTCGGGCGACGCGACGCGAGGCAGCAGCGCCGCAGCGGACGCAACGATCAATCGTGCACTCCCCGTAGCCGCGGCATGCAGCGCTCTGGCCCTTGCCGCCGCCACCCGGAAGTGCGGCGTCATGCCTCGATAGGGATCGATCTGTAGCGAGGGAAACGGCAATACGGCGCGCTCGACAGCCGCTTCCGACGCTCCTTCGAGCGACGCATAGAAGAAGCGGGCGTCAGAAGTGATTTGGTCAACGTCCTTGTCGGTTGGAACAACGAGCAACGTGACGCCGGTTCCCGTTCGCGCAACCATCACGGCCGACAGCGCCTTGGCTGGTGCCGTCAGCCCGGCGAGGACCGCCGTCGGCCGATCCAGGCCAGCGGTTGCCGCAGCGCGGCTAAGGAGAGCGCGAAGGGTGAGAGATGGTGTCGCGGTGGCCATGCGGTCGTACGTACAAAAAGACCCGCCCCGGCTTGTGACGGGGTGGGTGTTACTCGCCCGGAAACACGGGCCTTCCATTCATGTTACATGACCGTCTACCGACGACTACTGGTTGCGGATTCGTCTGATGAGTTCGGTTGTCGAAAGGCCGGCCTCGAGTGCGACACGGACAACCCGCCCGCCGCGAGCCTCGACGACGTCGCGCCCGATGATTGCGTCCGGGCCCCAGTCTTCGCCCTTGACCAGAACATCGGGCTGAATGCGCTGGATCACTTCGTAAGGCGTCGGCTGATCAAAGATCACGACCGCATCGACACTGGACAGGGCAAGCAGCAGCTCGGCGCGCTCGTTTTCGGGATTGATCGGCCGCTCGGGTCCCTTGTTGGCGCGAACCGACCGATCAGAATTGATGGCAACGATCAACAGGGTGCCGAGCCGGCGAGCATCATCCAGATAACGGACGTGCCCGGGATGCAGCAGGTCGAAGACGCCATTGGTGAACACCACCACGCCTCCGTGCTGCTGGCTGGTCGCGGCCAGCGCCGTCGCTTCATCCCAGGATCTGATCGACCGCGGCGAAGACTTCACGGAAGATGGTCGAAGATGGCGCCGCCGCTGACGTGCCACCGGTGCGGAGGACGGTACACACCAACCTCTTTCAATCGGCTGGTGACTCGGAAGTCGTACAACAATCGATGGTAGTCGTACGGCGCGCCGTTCTCGCGATGTACGGCCACATCCAGCTTGTACGACCCTTCCACCAGATCCAGACGATCGATGGCAAAGACCACCTCCGCATCACCAGACAGTTGGTGCGGTCGCGCCCCCTCGATGTGCGTGTTCGTGCCGTAGCCGCAGACACCCTCGCTGTTGAAGATACCCACACCAAACACGAAATCGGTAACCGGCTGCGACGCGCGGACGCGCAGATGAATCTCGATCGGCGCGCCCGACTCGAAGACATGTGTCGGCTTGCCGCCGCTGCGTAATTCAACGGCCGTGATCTCGACTTCCTGCGATCCCCACCGGCCTTCGCCGGCCTTCGACAGGTCGGCCGGCGCGTCCGGCGGCGTCCTGTGGGCTGCGGGCTTCGGGCCGCGTTCGAGCGTGGCCAACGCGACATCTTCTGCGCGAGCGACATCGAGCAAATACGCATCGATCACGCGCTTTGGATCGCCCTGGGCGCGCGCGACACCCTCGTCCAACCACAACGCCTGATCGCAGAAGCGGGTGACCATGTCCAGCGAGTGCGTGACCAGCAGCACGGTTTTGCCGCGACGCCGGAACTCGGCAAATTTGTCTAGACACTTGTGCGTGAACGTTTCGTCGCCGACGGCCAGGACTTCGTCGACCAACAGCACATCGGGATCGACATTGATCGCCACCCCGAACCCGAGTCGCATGTACATGCCGGACGAATACGTCTTCACCGGCGCGTCAATAAACTCCTCCAGCTCTGCGAAGCGAACGATCTCGTCAAAGCGCGCGGTAATCTCGCGCTTCGACAACCCGAGCATCATGCCGTTGATGAAGACGTTCTCGCGTCCGGTGATTTCTGGATGAAACCCGGCGCCGAGTTCGATCAGCGCCGACACCCGGCCATTGACGCGCACGGTTCCGGCAGTCGGCTTGCCGATGCCGGCGATCAGCTTGAGCATCGTGCTCTTGCCGGAACCGTTGCGGCCAATGATCCCGAAAGTCTGACCGGCAGTGACGTCGAAGCTGACACCCTTCAGCGCTTCGAAAATGTCGTCGGCCTTCAGTCCACTGAAGACGTTGCCCGACAACAGTGCGCTCTTCAACGTACCGAAATTCTTGCGGCGGCCGTAACGCCGGTACCGTTTGTGGACGTTGCGAGCTTCAATCGCATTCATTGCGTCACACTTCTTCCGCGAGCGTGTCGCGCAATCGATCAAAGACGGCGTATCCCGCCAGGAACACCACCACGGATACGACACCAACGGCGAGCAGCCGTCGCTGACTGGTGAACGGCTCAGGCCGGAAGAGCACATCCTGATAGGACACGGCAAGATGCGTGAACGGATTGAGATTCAACACCCATCGGGCCGATTCCGGCGCGCGGGACAGCGGATAGATGATTGGGGTGCCGAAGAACCACAGCGTCATCAGGTTCGACAGCAGGTCGCGCAAGTCGCGGAAGTGCACCGTCAGCGCGGACAGCAACAATGCAAGCCCCAGTGTCAGGACCAGCTGTACGACCACGATTACAGGCAGCCAAAGCAGATCGGCAGGCGATACCGGGTGCTGGTAGTAGACGAAGAAGGCCGCCAGGACAATAAGGCCGAGGCAGTAGTGCACCAAGCCGGCCAGCACGGTAACTGTCGGCAACACCTCGGCCGGAAACATCACCTTGCGAATCAGGTTACCGCCAGCAATCAGCACGTTCGCGGACTCGAGCAGCGACGAAGAAAACCAGGTCCATGGCAGCAGGCCGCAGAACAGGAAGAGGGCGTACGGGTCCAGTCCCTCGCCGCGCGCGGCCGGCATGACCGTCGTGAACACGAAGTTGTAAATCAGGAGGAGGAGCAGCGGGTTGACGAACGACCAGAAGAACCCGAGGACAGAACCGCGATAGCGTGCCTTGAGCTCACGGGCGACCAGCGCGCCGATCAGCGCGCGGTAGCGGAGGAGTTGGCGAAGATTGGTGAGCAAACGAAAAAGGCGGGCTGGCGCCCGCCTTACGATAACCCGTGTCACAGCCGGACCGTGAAGGTCCGGCCGGCAGCATCAGGCGCGCGTTCTAGCTCTAGACGCTACTTGCAAGCGAATCAGGGACTTCATCATGGCAATCCGCGCCCGCTCGAAGTCCATATCGCTCTGCGGCGTCGACTTCGTCTGCAGGCGCTCCTCGGCTCGCCTCTTCGCGCGTTCGGCGCGCTCCACGTCGATATCCTGAGCGCGTTCGGCGATTTGGGCGAGCACCGTTACACGGTCCGGAAGAACTTCCGCGAACCCGAACGCGATCGACAGGTAGTGCTTCTCCTGGCCGCTGCGGTACCACAGTTCGCCGACGCTCAGCGACGCGAGCAGCGGGGTGTGACCCGGAAGAACACCGAAGTAGCCTTCCGAGCCGGGGAGCTCCACCTCGTCGACCTGCTCGGTCACCAACGCCCTGTCGGGCGTGACGATCTCGAGCGTGATTTTTGTCGGGAGTGCCATACCGTGTACTACGCGCTCTTCATCGTCTTGGCCTTCTCGACCGCCTCGTCGATGGTGCCAACCAGATAGAAGGCCTGCTCGGGGAGATCATCGTGCTTGCCATCGACGATCTCCTTGAAGCCCTTGATCGTGTCGCCGATCGTCACATACTTGCCCTTGAAGCCGGTGAACTGCTCGGCAACGAAGAACGGCTGCGACAGGAATCGCTGGAGCTTCCGCGCACGCGCCACGGTGATGCGGTCGTCTTCCGACAATTCGTCGATGCCAAGAATTGCGATGATGTCCTGCAGATCCTTGTACCGCTGCAGGATCTGCTTGACCGCGCGCGCGACCGAGTAGTGCTCTTCCCCGAGGATGCGCGGGTCGAGAATGCGTGATGTCGACGCGAGCGGATCAACGGCGGGATAGATACCAAGCTCCGCGATCTGGCGTGACAGGTTCGTCGTCGCATCGAGGTGCGCGAAGGTCGTCGCCGGCGCGGGATCGGTGTAGTCGTCGGCGGGCACGTAAATCGCCTGCACCGACGTGATCGATCCGTTCTTCGTCGACGTGATGCGTTCCTGGAGCTCGCCCATCTCGGTCAGCAGCGTCGGCTGGTAACCGACGGCGGACGGCATGCGGCCGAGCAGTGCCGATACCTCCGAGCCCGCCTGCGTGAAGCGGAAGATGTTGTCGATGAACAGGAGGACGTCCTTGTTTTCGGCATCGCGGAAGTACTCGGCAACCGTCAGCGCCGACAACCCGACGCGCAGCCGCGCACCTGGCGGCTCCGTCATCTGCCCATAGACCAGCGCCGCACGCGACTTCGACATGTCATTCATGTCGATGACGCCGGACTCCTGGAATTCGAGCCAGAGATCGTTGCCTTCGCGCGTGCGTTCACCGACACCGCCAAACACGGACACGCCGCCGTGCTTCATTGCGATGTTGTGAATCAGCTCCATGATGATGACGGTCTTGCCGACACCAGCGCCGCCGAACAGGCCAATCTTGCCGCCTTGCAGGTACGGCTCGAGCAGGTCGATGACCTTGATGCCGGTCTCGAACATCTTCAATTCGGTCGACTGCTGTTCGAGCGTCGGCGCGTGGCGGTGAATCGGCCAGTGCGTGGTGGTTTGCACCGGACGATCCGGAAAGTCCACCGGTTCACCGAGCACGTTCAGCACGCGGCCGAGTGTGTTGGGACCGACGGGTACTGAAATCGGCGCGCCGGTGTCGATCACCGTCATGCCGCGCGTCATGCCGTCGGTCGGCTTCATGGCCACCGCGCGCACACGGTTCTCGCCAAGATGCTGTTCGACTTCGGCGACGACGTCGATCTTTTCGACGCCTTTGCCGCCTTCGGACACGATGCGGACGGCGTTGTAGATCTCCGGCAGTCCCTCGGGAAACTCGATGTCGATGACCGGTCCGATGACCTGTACGACTTTGCCGGTGCGAGTTGCTGTTGCTGTCTGTGCCATATTCTTTTCGTTCTGGCGGACCTCTGAAGGTCCGCCGACATCTACCGTGGCGCGGGCCTTGTCAGGTCCGCTGACATCCATCGTGGCGCGGGCCTTGTCAGGTCCGCTGACATCCATCGTGGCGCGGGCCTTGTCAGGTCCGCTGACATCCATCGTGGCGCGGGCCTTGTCAGGTCCGCTGACATCCATCGTGGCGCGGGCCTTGTCAGGTCCGCTGACATCTATCGTGGCGCGGGCCTTGTCAGGCCCGCGAGCTTCTACGTCGCCGCCGCGCCTGAAACGACCTCGATGATTTCGCGCGTGATCGCCGCCTGACGCACCTTGTTCATGTACAACGTCAGGTTTTCGATCATTTCCGTCGAGTTGCGGGTGGCTGCGTCCATCGCCGTCATCTGCGCGGCAAAAAACGCGGCGTTCGATTCCAGGAGCGCACGGAAAATCTGAATCTGCACGTAGCGCGGCAACAGGTCCTCGAAGATCTGCTGTGCGTTTGGCTCGTACAGATACTCGGTTGTCGGACCGGTTGCGCCGGAACCGCTCTGCGCATCCCGGCCTACGTCTTCAAGTCGTGGGATCGGCAGGATCTGCGTCACCACGACGCGTTGCGTCATCACTGACTTGAACTCGTTGTAAACCAGATGAACGCTCGTTGCCCGTCCCGAAGTGAACTCCTCGATCGCCGTGTTCGCGGCTTCAACCGCGTCGTTGAACGTTGCCTTCGCCAGAATGCCGGTCACTTCGTACCGGATGTCGAAACCGCGGCGACGGAAAAAGTCGCGGCCTTTGCGGCCAATCAGTGCCAGGGCGATCTGTCCACCCTGGCCTCGTTCCACGATGAACTGCCCGGCGGCCTTGATGATGTTGGAGTTGAAGCTGCCGGCCAGCCCGCGATCGCCTGACACCACGATCAGCAGCGGCCGGTTGTCGGGACCTTCCGGCTGCCGCAGCAGTGGATGCAAATCCTGATCGACGCGTGATACGAGGCCGTTCAGCACCCCCTGCATCCGCTGCGCGAAGGGACGGGCAGCGACAACGCGGTCCTGCGCGCGTTTGAGACGCGAGGCGGCGATCATCTTCATCGCCTTCGTAATCTGCTGCGTCGACTTCACCGCGCGGATGCGTCGGCGCAGATCAATCAGTGATGGCATTACGCGACCGCGGCTGCCTTCTGCGATCCGGTAAACCGGCTGCCGAACTCCTTCAGCGCGCCTTCCAGCTTCGCCTTGAGGTCATCGTCGATCGTCTTCTTCTCGATGATCCCGGTCAGCACTTGCGGGTGACTGGCTTCGAGGAAGCGATACAACTCGTCCTCGTAGCGGCGCACGTCTTCGATCGCCACGCTGTCGAGGAAGCCCTTCGTCGCCGCGTAGATGATCGCGACCTGTTTTTCGACGCCCAGCGGCTGATATTGCGGCTGCTTCAGAATTTCGACGAGACGACGGCCGCGATTGAGCTGCGCCTGCGTCGCCTTGTCGAGGTCGCTGCCAAACTGTGCGAAGGCTGCGAGCTCCCGGTACTGGGCGAGGTCGAGTCGCAGTGAGCCGGCGACCTGGCGCATCGCCTTGATCTGTGCCGAGCCGCCGACCCGTGAGACCGAGTTCCCGACGTTGATCGCCGGACGCACGCCCTGATGGAACAGGTCGCTTTCCAGGAAGATCTGCCCGTCGGTGATCGAGATCACGTTCGTCGGGATGTACGCCGAGAGGTCGCCGGCCTGCGTTTCGATGATCGGCAGCGCGGTCAACGAACCACCGCCAAGCGAGTTGTTCAACTTTGCGGCGCGTTCCAGCAGGCGCGAGTGGAGATAGAAGACATCTCCCGGGTATGCCTCGCGACCTGGTGGGCGCCGGAGCAGCAGCGAGATTTCGCGATATGCCTGTGCGTGCTTCGACAGATCGTCGTACACCACCAGCGCGTGACGGCCGCTGTCACGGAAGTACTCACCGATGGCGCAGGCTGAATACGGCCCGATGTAGAGCATCGGCGCCGGGTCGGATGCAGTCGCCGCGACCACAACCGTATAGCTCATCGCGTCGGCTTCTTCGAGCGTCCGCACCACCTGCGCAACCGTCGACTGCTTCTGACCGATCGCGTTGTAGATGCAGATGACGCCCTTGCCCCGCTGGTTGATGATCGCGTCGATCGCCACCGCCGTCTTGCCGGTCTGACGGTCGCCGATGATCAGCTCACGCTGCCCGCGGCCGATGGGCACCATGCCGTCGATCGCCTTGAGGCCGGTCTGCATCGGTTCCTTGACCGGCTGACGATCGACGACTCCGGGCGCGATCCGCTCGATCGGGAGAAACTGCTTGGTTTGAATCGGCCCTTTGCCGTCGATCGGCTGGCCGAGCGCATTGACGACGCGACCGAGCATTTCGTCGCCGACCGGAACCGAGATGATGCGTCCCGTGCGCTTCACCTGGTCGCCTTCCTTGATCTCCTTGTAGTCGCCGAGCAGCACCGTGCCGACGCTGTCCTCCTCGAGGTTCAACGCGATACCGAAGACGCCTTTCGGGAACTCGATCATCTCGCCGGCCATCGCCCGCTCGACACCATGCACGCGGGCAATACCGTCACCGATCGAGATGACGGTGCCGACCTCGGCCACATCGACCGCAACGGCGTAGCTGCCAATCTGGTCGCGAATGATCTTGGAGATTTCTTCCGCTCTAATGTCCATCTCTAAACCGCGCTTTCCAACTTCTGCCTGAACGTTTCCAATTGCGTAGCGATGCTGCCGTCGAACACGGTGCTGCCGATCTGCGCCTTGACGCCGCCGATGATCGACGGATCGACCTTTGTCGTGACGGTGACCGTGCGTCCGGTCGCGCGCGCCAAACGCTGCTGCAGCGTGGCCAGACGGTCGGCATTGATTGGTTCCGCTGTCGTGACTTCGGCGCGTACAACCTGCTGTAGTTCTTCGAGGCGCTCCTGATACACCGCGGCGATGTCGACGAGCAGCGCGAGCCGGTCGCGCTCGGCCAGCATCAGCAGCAGCTTGCTGGTCGGCGCCGACAGCGCGAGCTTGGGAAGCAATTCCTGGATCAGCGCACGCTTACGTGCCGCAGGAATCGCGGGATTGTTGAATGCGCGCTGGAGGTCCGGGAACTGCTGAAGGAGCGCGGTCACCTCGGCGAGGTCCTGCGCGCCCTGTTCGGCGGTCGACTCCTTGAGCAGCACGTCGAGCAGTGCTCGCGCGTACCGCGTCGCGGAGGTTCGCGTGGTCATGCGGTCACCTAAGTGAGTCGTTCGAATCGCTCGAGCCGTTCGAACGGTCGAAGGATTCGAGTTTTCGGGTTGTTCGAGTCGGTCGGACCGTTTGGTCCGCTCAACGCGTCCGGGGGCACCCGTGGGGACGTCGGCCGGCGCCATCCGCCGGCACCTGGCTATGCCGAGCTTGTACCTGAAAGGAACAAGCGATCGTTTATACCACGGAAAAGGTCGAAATGGCAGGCTAGCGTGTGGTCGTGAGCTGCTCGTACAACCGGTTCAGCTCGTCCTCCGTCCCGAAATCGATTTCGATCGAACCGCCGGTTCCACGCCGAACAATCCGCACTTTCGTCCCGAGAGCGAAACGCAGACGATCTTCGGCCGCACGCGTATGGACATCCTTGGGGAGCGCCTCAGGGGCGGCGACTTCGGCCCTGGCCGGCTTCAGCGTCGGGCTCGCGCCCAGTTTCTTGACCAGTGCCTCGGTGTCGCGAACCGAGAGGCCGCGCGAAATCACTTCGCGCGACGCGTGACGCTGCGCCGCCGCATCGCTCAACCCGAGCAGTGCCCGCGCGTGCCCCATCGAGAGCGCGCCTGACGCGAGATCATTGCGCACTTCATCGGGAAGCTTGAGGAGGCGGAGAAAATTTGCGACTGAGCTGCGATCCTTCCCGACCGCCGCGGCAATCTGCTCCTGCGTCAGCCCGTGATCTTCTGACAGGCGCTGATACGCAAGCGCCTCGTCAACGGGATTGAGGTTCTCGCGCTGAATGTTTTCCACGAGCGCGAGCTCGAGCAGCTTGTTGCTGGCGCCCTCATCGACGTCGCGAACAACGACGGGGACTTTGAGGAGGCCGGCCCGTTGCGCGGCACGCCAGCGACGTTCACCGGCAATAATTCGATAGCGATCGCCCACGCGTCGCACCACGATCGGTTGAATGATGCCGTTGGTGCGAATCGACTCTGCCAGTTCGCCCAGCTTCGCGTCGTCCATCTGGATACGCGGCTGCTGCTCGTTGGGAGCAAGCAAGTCGATGTCGACTTCGGTCTGCGCTGGTTTGACGACTGGTGCGTCGGGGATCAGCGCACTCAATCCTTTACCGAGTGCCGGTCGCCGTTCATTCATTGCGATACTCCGATTTCTGAAACGTAGCAGAGCCGGCGGAGGCGAGCAGAGCCTTGTTTCCGCTCCTTTGCAATCTCCGCGTCTCTATCACGCGGCAACGACATGACGCGAGAGCAGCTCCCGTGCCAGTGCAACGTAGGCTGCCGCGCCGCGCGACTTGGCGTCGTACAACACCGCGGGCAATCCATGGCTCGGCGCTTCGCCAAGACGGACGTTGCGCGGGATGATTGTGTTGAACACTTTGTCTTTGAAGAACTCGCGCACGTCACGCGCCACCAGTTGACCGAGGTTGGTGCGGTCGTCATACATCGTGAGCAACACCCCTTCGATGTCGAGCGATGGATTGAGGGCGCCGCGCACACGCCGCATGGTGCTCACGAGATCGGCAAGGCCTTCCAGCGCGAAGTACTCGCAATGCAGCGGTATCAGCACGGCATCTGCGGCCACGAGGCCGTTCAGCGTCAGCAGTCCAAGCGACGGCGGACAGTCGATGAAGATGAAGTCGTATGCCGCACGTAGTGGTTCGAGGACGCGCTGCAGGCGGCGCTCGCGGTCAGACAGTGGCACGAGCTCAATTTCGGCGCCGGTAAGGTTCTGGTCGGCAGCGATCAGCGAGAGGTTCTCGACGCGCGTCGGCTGAACGAACGACTCCGGCGGCCCCTCGGTGAGTAAGGCCTCGTAGGCGGTTCCACCCTCGGAACGCTGACCGCGATTGCCGACACCGCTGGTGAGATTCCCTTGGGGATCGACGTCAACCAGGAGGACCTTGCGTCCCTCGAGCGCAACAGACGTGGCCAGATTAATGGCGGTCGTTGTTTTACCAACGCCGCCCTTCTGGTTGGCGACTGCGACGACCCGGCCGGGCCGTGACGCAGAGACTGGCTTTTCTGTCATTTGGGCTAATTTGTCTTGTGGGGCGCGCTGGTCCACACAATGTAGTACTTCCGAGGCAGATCGTCAAGGAATCCCGGTCGGACCGGGCTAACGTTTCACCTGTAATTGTTCCACGTGAAACATCAGTCCCCTCTACGCCAGACACTCAATTTCGCCTCGGCAGTGAGGTGATAACTCCCCGTAGCCGTGAGATTTGCAACCGTCGCCTCCGACGGTTGCTTTTCGAACAGGAACAGTTCGCCGCCCGGGCGCGCGAACTCCCTCAGCTGGGCGAGCGCGGCAGGATCGATCCGTACGGCCCTGAGTGTGACTACATCGAACGCGCCTCGATAGTCCTCGGAAACCGCCAGGTCCTGAAAGCGCGCCGTCACGACGTCGTGGTTCAGACCGAGCGTGCGCGCGGCTTCCCGCAAGAACACCGACTTGCGCGTTCTCGACTCGACCATCGTCAAGTTCCGCGCCTGGGCGGCCAGCGCGAACGGAAGGGCGGGTGAGCCTCCCCCGCTACCGATGTCTATGACTTCTGGATTTGGCGGCGCATACCGAGCCGCCACGATAGGCTCGACGAACAGCCGATCCACGCCTCCTGGCGAGAGGTCGCGAAGGTTAACTGCAGTCAGGTTGATCTTCTGGTTCCAGGTGCTCAGAAGGTGGAAGTAGGTCCAGAGCGCGTCAAGTACCGCGGGGTGAATGTCGGCGCCGGCAGCCTCAGCCCGGGCGACGAGTTTTTCGTCGAATTCGGCGCGCGTCACGAGTTCGCCGGCGCTTCAGGCGCGAGGCGGCCGAGATATGCGCCCAGAACGGCAACCGCCGCCGGCGTCACTCCCGAAACTCGCGACGCCTGGCCGAGAGTTTCGGGTCTGACCTCCGTGAGTCGGTGGACGACCTCCCGCGAGAGGCCGGGCACACTGGCAAATGGAAATCCGGCTGGAATCGGCCGGCGTTCCTGCCGGCGGAGACGAAGGGCGCGCGATGCCTCCTGCTTCAAGTACCCGGCGTACTTGACGGCGGTCTCGACACTCGCCACATCCAAGTCTCGGCGTTCAGCGTCCAGTTCGAGCTGTAGGTGACCGTCAAGCAGCGTGTCGAGCCGCACTTCGGGTTGGCGGAGCGCGTGGGACGCCGGGACTGTCTCGCCACTCACCGTCCGAACCCGCGTTCGATCGAGCGCAACCAGATTCCGCTCGAAGCGTCCACGGCGCGCTTCAAATTGATCCCATCGCTCTTCGTCTATGAGACCGAACCGTCGCCCAATGGGCGTCAACCGCAGGTCCGCGTTGTCGATCCGCAGCAGCAACCGGTGTTCGGCGCGCGACGTGAACATCCGGTACGGTTCCAGACATCCGCGAGTCACCAGGTCGTCAATCAGGATTCCAATGTAGGCCTCGTCGCGGTTCAACGTTAACGGCGCCTCCGAGCGGACGCTGGCCGCGGCGTTGATACCCGCGACGATCCCCTGTGCGGCCGCTTCTTCGTAGCCAGAGGTTCCGTTGATCTGGCCGGCAAAAAACAGTCCCGCGACTCGATGCGTTTCAAGCGTGGACTTCAACTCCGTCGGCTGGACGAAGTCGTATTCGACGGCGTAGCCCGGACGGATCATCTCGGCGTGCTCGAGACCAGGGAGCGAACGAACGAGTTGCTCTTGAATGTCCCGAGGCAGCGACATCGAGAATCCGTTCACGTAAATTTCGGGAACGTCAAGGCCTTCCGGCTCGAGATAGATCTGGTGCCGCTCGCGGTCCGGGAATCGCATGATCTTGTCTTCGAGCGACGGGCAGTAGCGTGGACCAATCCCCTGAATCTGCCCGTTGAAAAGCGGGCTTTGCGAAATGTTGGCGCGAACCAGATCTCGAATGCGGTCGTTGGTGTAAAGCAGCGAGCATCGAATCCGATTGATTGGCTGTTTTGTCGTCGTGAAGGAGAACGGAACTGGCACGGGATCGCCAGCTTCATCGACAAACGTTCCGTCGGCTGTCCGCGCATCGAAATCAATGCTGTTGCGATGCAGTCTGGGCGGAGTGCCGGTCTTCAGTCGCCCCATCTGGAAACCGAAGCCATGAATCGAGCCGGCAAGCGCTCGTGATGGTGGCTCGCCGTGACGGCCGCTCGGACGCTGTTCTGGCCCAATGTGAATGAGGCCGTTCAGGAACGTGCCCGTCGTGATGACCAGCGCGTCGCAGGCATAGCGATCGCCATCCTCCAGTCCGAGTCCAACGATCCGGCCCGATTCGACGAGAATTTCCCCAGCTTTTCCTATCAACCAATAAATGTTGGGGTGTCGACCAATAGCTTGGCCGACCCATTGTGAATACAGCCGCTTGTCGGCTTGTGCGCGCGGAGACCAGACGGCGGGTCCGCGGCTCCGATTCAGCAGCTTGAATTGAATACCGGTCGCGTCGATCGCCTTGCCCATCACGCCGCCGAGCGCGTCGATCTCGCGAACGAGGTGACCCTTAGCTGTCCCGCCCACCGCCGGATTGCACGGCATATGAGCCACGGTGTCGTTGCTCAGCGTACACAACGCGACGCGGCAGCCGCGTTGCGCGGCTGCATATGCGGCTTCCACACCGGCATGGCCCGCGCCGATGACGATGACGTCGAATTTGAGCAAATCCGCCCTATTTTCCGATACAGAACCGCTCGAAGATATGCGCCAGTAGATCCTCGGTGGTGCGTCGCCCAACGATCTCGTCGAAGCGCTGCCGTGCCGCTTGCAAATGCGCCAGCAGAAACTCTTCCGGCATTGCGCTCTCGGCGGAGCGGCGCGCTCGCGCCAGATCACTTCGCGCCGCTTCCATCAACGCGATGTGCCGCGCGTTCGAGATCGCAGGGCTGTCGCGAAGGACCTCGCTTCCGGTGAGCTCCTGCGCGATTGCGAGCTTGAGCTCGTTCAAGCCTTCGCCGGTTGTCGCGGAGATGAACAATGCGTCCGGCAATGACGGCTCACGCATGGCGGCAAGATCCATCTTGTTGCGCACGATTAAGCGAGGCCGATTTCTGGTTCGCTCCAGTAAACGTTCGTCATCGACTTGCAACGGTCCGCTCGCGTCGAGAATCAGCAGCACAAGGTCGGCAACATCGCGCGCCCGATCTCCACGCATCACGCCTTCGCGCTCCACAACGTCGAGCGTGTCACGCGCACCAGCCGTATCGACCAGCGTCACCGCCAGCCCGCCGATGTCGACGCGCTCGGTGACGAGATCGCGTGTCGTCCCCGGGACCTCGGTCACGATTGCGCGGTCAGTGCCGACAAGCGCGTTGAAAATGCTCGACTTTCCGACGTTCGGCCGGCCCGCGATCACGACTTGTGCTCCGTCGCGAATCATTCGGCCACGTCGAGCGTCAGCCAGCAGTCCATCGATGCCACTGATGGCGCGGTTGATCGCACTCATGCTGTCATCAGCGCCGATGAAGTGGTAGCCCTCGTCCGGAAAATCGATCGAGGCTTCGAGCCGCGCGATGAGATCGTAGAGAGCGGCATCAAGATCCTGAATGCGCGCTGTCAGTGTTCCTTCGAGTTGATCGAATGCCACTCGCGCCTGCAGCGGCGTCACCGCCTCGATGAGATCCGCGACAGCTTCTGCTTGAATCAAATCGCGTTTGCCGTTGAGAAACGCACGGAGGGTAAATTCGCCGGGCTCGGCGAGCCGAGCACCGGCCTCGAGCGCGCGGTCAACGATGCCATGAAGAACAACCGGACTTCCGTGAGCGCTGATCTCAACGGTGTCCTGTCCGGTATACGAGTGTGGCGCCGGGAAGAACGTCGCAACGACTTCGTCGGCGGACTGGCCGCCCGCTCGTGCTCTGGTGAAAGTGGCGCGCCGTGGTTCGAGCGCCGGAGACGTCAGGACCGCGCCGGCAACCGCGCGCGCGTCTGGCCCACTGATCCGGACCACACCAATGCCGCCCCGACCCGGCGGCGTGGCAATCGCCGCGATGGTGTCGTCGGGCGAAAACAATTCCTCATCTCTTCGAGGAAATGATCACGGTTTTCATGAAGGCGTCGCCGATGCTCTCCGAGCTCACCGTGGGATCCTCAGCGATGGCAAGGTGGACGATGCGGCGCTCGTACGGATTGAGTGGGCCCATTTCCTGCGGAACGCCGCTGCTCTTTGCCTTCTCCGCGACGAACCCGGCCATTCGCTTGAGTTCGGCATCCTTGTCGCGACGGTAGTTGTTGCAGTCGACCACAATGCGGTTATCGTCGCCGAGTTGACGCCGAAACGCGGTGGCGACGAGATGCTGAAGTGCCTGCAGTCCCTCGCCTCCGCGTCGTACGAGAACGCCGCCATCCTCGCCATTCAGGTTGATCCGCGTCGCTTCTGGCGTTTCTTCGACGGTCGCCGTCAAATCCGCGCCCATCGCGCTGACGACGTTCTGTACGAATCGGGTGATGTCTCTTGTCAGGGTGTCGTTCACTTGTCGCCTTCCGCTGCCGCTGTCTTGCTTGAACCTGCCTTCTTCAGCCGCCGCTCCGCCGGCGGCCGGACCGGCTGCACTGCCGGTGGACCGATCATCCAGTTCGTGAAGTACTGCTGACCGACGGCCCACAGATTACCGACCAGATAGTAAATGGCAAGGCCGCTTGCCAGGCGGAGAAAGATCGCCGTCATCATCACCGGCATGAACAGCATCATCTTCTGCTGCGCGGGATCGGCGGTACTCGGCGTCATCTTGGTCTGCCAGAACAGCGTGACGCCCATCAGCAATGGCGTGACGTAGTACGGATCGTGCTGTGACAAGTCGTGAATCCACAGGGTGAAATCGGCGCCGCGCAGTTCGATCGCTTGCGAGAACACGGCGTTCAGCGCGATCAGCACCGGGAATGTCAGGAGCATCGGCACGCAGCCACCGGCAGGATTGACGCCCTTTTCCCGATAGAGATTCATGACCTCCGTGTTCATCGCCTGCTTCTTCGGATCGGTCATGCTCAGATCCGCATACCGATCCTGAATGGCCTTGATTTGGGGCTGAAGCGCCTGAACCTTGCGCATCGAGACGACACTCTTGTGCCGCAGCGGAAACATCACCAGATTGATCAGGATCGTCAGGGCGATGATCGACCATCCATAGTTGCCGATGTAGCCGTACAGCCACGTCAACACACCGAGCAACGGCACCGACAGCCACGCGAAGATGCCGAAATTGATCGCCCGGACGAATTCGGCGTCGACGCGGCGCAGCGTGTCGAACTGTTTGGGTCCGACGAAGAACTTGATCCCCGAGGGGCGCGCAAACCGAAAGGCTGGGACGAGGAACTGACGTTGGGTCGAGTTGTCACCCGGCAACGTCAGGGCAGCGTATTCAACCCGCGTCTTCCCCGGATTCACGGCGGCGGCGATGAAGTAGTGATCGTCGATACCGGCAAACCGGAAGCTGCTTTCGTGCGCGGGGTCGGCAGTCACTTTGGTCGAAGGCAGGCGCACGACCTTGCCGTCCTGGTGGAAGATTGCCTGCGGCGGCTGTACGGCGTTCCCCGTGAAAAAACTGCCGCCACCGGCCACGGCCCCGGCGTCGCCCAATCCCGGTCCCCACGTAATCATCGGCCGGAGATCACGATCGCCCTGGGTGGCGGTTACCGAAAATGTGACCAGAAAATCGCGCGGCTCGAACGCAAACTCCTTGCGAATCCGCACGCCGCTCTGATCTTCGTATTCGAAGATCACTTTTTGTGGCTGGTTGGTCGCATCGACGCGCGGCTCGCTCGTCACCCGGAACAGTGCGGAGTTGATGCGGGCCGTCAGCTGCTCGTCATCGAATTTCAGCGAGAACGGCGTCGGCTGATTCGCTGGCAGGGCACTCGGGACGAGATCAACCGGCTTACCTCCGGCGTCCATGTAGTGCTTCAGGCGCCAGTGTGTGATGCGCCCCCCCCGGTTCGTCAGTACTGCCTCGACATCGGTCGTCTCAACGACCGTTTCGCGCTCGCGTGCCTCGCCGATTTTCGCTGGCGGCGCCGGGCCGGGCGGCGGCGCTGGCGCTGCCGCGACTGTGCGATCCGCTGACAACTCCGTCGTTGCGGGCTTTGGCGCTTTGCTTTGCTGCGTCGTTGCTTTGGCCTGCTCGGGAGGCGGAGGCACCAGGAACGCCTGGTAGGCGTACAGCACCGCCATAGAAAGGACCACTGCGAGAAGAACCCTGCGTTCCATGAAAGCTTTCTACGTACGCCGGACGGAGCCAGACGCCGGAGGGACGGGGTCGAAACCATGTCCACCGAAGGGATGACAACGGGCCAGCCGCCGAAGTCCTTGCCACGCGCCGTGCAGCACGCCGTGGGTCAGCATCGCGTCGCGCATGTAGTCGGCGCACGACGGTTCGAACCGACACGAACCAGTAAACAATGGTGAAATAAGGACTTTATACGCGCGGTGCAGGCCGACGACGACCGCGCGGACGGGACCGCGTGGTATCTGGGCGGGGCGACTGGCCGCGCCGCTCAAGGGCGGCGAGATAGTCGGCTTCAAGGGTGGCGAAGGGAGCATCGACCATTTCCCGGCGCGGCACGATGATCACATCCAGGCCGGCGTCAATCTTGTGCCGCCGGAACAGTTCCCGCGCCAGTCGTTTCGCGCGGTTCCGCTCTACAGCAGCGCCCATCTTCCGTGTGGCCGCGATGCCCAGGCGGGCGCCGGTGCCACCATTCTTCACAACGAATACGGTCATGAAGCGGCCGTTGATTCGCACGCCCGTTTCGTAGGCACGCTCGAAGTCGGGCCGCCGCCGCACTCGCTCCATCCGCGGGAGCGTCTGATCGAGCGAATTATCCTTCGTCCGCAACGGTCAGGCGCTTGCGCCCTTTGGCGCGGCGCCGTTTCAACACGATTCGGCCGTTTTTGGTCGACATCCGTACCCGGAAACCGTGGGTTTTAGCCCGGCGGCGCGTGTTCGGCTGGTAAGTACGCTTCCCCTTCTTCGATCTCGCCATCTGATCCTCGAAACGACACCCGAACCCGATTCCGCGGCCCGGACGAAACCTCAATAGTAAACGATTTACGCCGGTTCTTGGGGTTTGGGATTTGGGCGTTGGGTTTTGGGTTTTTCCGGTGCTACATTCCCCAGTCCGATTGAACGGATCGGACCGCCGATCAGGGCCAAACCTTCGGTTTCTTCCCCAAGATTTCCACAACTGTGGAAAACACTGTGGAAAAGCCAAGAAAAGGCCCAGCTCTGGCAGCAAATACTGCGATTTTGCTGGTGTTTTTGAACGCCAGCCGCCGGAATCCCCGAGTTATCTGGACGTAAGGCATGGACGCGAGTATCTGGGACCACATCCTGACGCGAATCCAGACCAAGGTTAATCAACACAGCTACGTAACCTGGTTCAAGCCGACGTCATTCGTCGCGGACAGCGGGAGCGCCATCACCGTCAGGGTGCCCAACACCCTGTTCAAGGACTGGCTCACCAAACACTACTCAGGGGTGCTGAACGAGGCCCTCGCCGAAGTTCGTCGCCCTGGGGTTTCAGTGCTGTACGTGGCCGAAGGCGCGCCCCTGCCGGTGGTGCCGATCGTTGAAGATTCGCTCGATGTGGACGGGCCGGACGAGCCGAATGAGGAGCCGGCGGAACCGACACCAGCCGGAGGCCTGAATCCACGCTACACGTTCGACACGTTTATCGTCGGGCCGTCGAATCAATTCGCCCACGCCGCTTGCCGCGCCGTGGCGGAAGCACCATCCCGCTCCTACAATCCGCTGTTCATCTACGGCGGTGTGGGACTCGGCAAGACGCATCTGATGCACGCCGTCGGGCAGTACGTGCTGCAGCACGACCCGGCATTGAAGTTGACCTACATCTCGTCCGAGCGGTTCATGAACGAGATGATCAATGCGGTGCGCTACGACCGCATTCTCGAATTTCGCGATCGCTACCGCAGCGTCGACATCTTGCTCGTGGACGACATTCAGTTCGTCGCCGGAAAAGAAGGCACGCAGACCGAGTTCTTCCACACGTTCAATTCGCTCTACGACGCGCAGAAGCAGATCGTGTTGAGCAGCGATCGGCCGCCGCATGAAATTCCCGCGCTGGAGGAGCGTTTGCGATCGCGATTCGAATGGGGATTAATCGCAGATATTCAGCCCCCGGATCTCGAGACAAAAATTGCGATCCTCAAGCGCAAGGCCGAAGCCGAAGTCGTCCCGTTGCCGGACGATGTCGCAATTTTCATTGCCGGTCGCGTCAAATCGAACATCCGCGAGCTTGAAGGTGCGTTGATTCGGTTGATTGCAATTGCGTCGCTCACCGGTCGCGAGATCTCGCTGGAGTTCGCTCGCGAATCGTTGAAAGACACCATCGAGCAGGATGCGGGAAGAGCGATCACGATCGAATCGATTCAGAAGTACGTTGCTGATTTTTACCAGCTGAAGATCAGTGACCTGAAGTCCAAGAACAACTCAAAGTCGGTCGCGATGCCGCGTCAGGTCGCGATGTACCTCTGTAAATCGCTGACCCATGCGTCACTGCCGGAGATCGGCCGCAGTTTTGGGGGAAAGCACCACTCGACCGTTATCCACTCCATCAAGAAGGTCGAGGATCTGCGAAAACGCAACCTGGATTTCAACAAGACGATCACTGCTTTTCTGGAGAATTTCAGATGATTCCACACCGTTCAACAGGTCCATCTCGTCGCAAGCTGTGGACGATCCGCAGGCGGCAATTCTCCACAGGTTGAGGTGTGGATCGGGGCCGTGCGGAGGTGGTTTTTTCAACACGGTAAGTTATTGAAATTCAAGCACTAATCGGCTGTGTCAGAGTTTTGCACACCACCTATCTTTCCTCTATAATTTCTTATCTCTTCTACCTACTACCTGAGAGCAATACCTGCTCCGGGCAGTCCTGTTAACAGCGGAAACTCCGCGCCGCTCGAGGTTACGACTACGTCTATGGAACTCGTTGTCCGGAAGAATGACCTTCTGCGAGAACTGCAACTTTTCCAGGGCATCGTCGAGCGGAAGAACACGATTCCGATCCTCGCCAATGTGCTGCTCGAAGCAAAAGGCGACGAGGTGAGGATGCTGGCGACCGACCTCGAGGTTGCACTTCGCAGCAGGTGCACAGCATCTGTGGCCAAAGGCGGATCGCTCACGCTGCCCGCGAAGAAGCTGTATGAAGTCGTGAAGGCTCTGCCTGAAACCGACGTCCGGATTCAAGAAGACAAGAACGGCGTGAAGGTCGCGGCTGACCGCTTCGACTCGCGCATGCAGACGCTGCCCCGCGAAGATTTTCCGACGCTGCCGGATGTCAGTGGCAAAGCCAGGGCAACGCTTCCCCGTCAAGCCGTTCGCGAAATGGTTGGCAAGACGCAGTTCGCCATTACCGGCGAGGACACCAGATACTTCCTCAACGGCGCGAAATTCGTGCTCAAGCCCGACAGTCTCACGCTGGTCGCCACCGACGGTCATCGTCTTGCGTTGGTCGACGTCAAGCATGCCGTTGGCGTCACGCAGGACGTTGGCGTGATTCTTCCGAAGAAAACACTGCTCGAACTGGGCAAGCTGCTCTCGGAAGGCGACGGCGACATCACATTTGAGAGTGGCGAGAACCACTTGTTCTTCGAGGTCGGCGGCCGCGTTCTTATCTCGCGGATGATCGACGGGCAGTTTCCTGCCTACGAGCGCGTCATTCCGAAGGGCAACGACAAGCTGATCGAATTCGATCGCGAGCGTCTCACCAGCGCAGTCAAACGTGTCGCGCTGCTGTCCAACGAACGATCGCGAGCGGTGAAATTCGAGATCGATAAAGGCAAGGTCGAAGTGACATCGAGCAGTTCCGAATTCGGCGAGGCGCGCGAGCAGATCGCCGTCGATTACCCCGGAGCGGCGATGGCCATTTCGTTCAACGCCCAATACGTCCTGGACTTTCTCAACGTCGTCGAGACCGACATCGTGTCGCTCTCGCTCAAGGATGAAGTTAGCCAGGCCGTGATGAAACCCGTCGGCGCGGAAGGGTACGACTACACCTACGTGATCATGCCGATGCGGATCTGACGTAAGGACACGCGTGGAACAGCCGGAACAGCAGATTCAACCGACCGAGCGCATCGAAGAAAACGGAACTGGCCCGAACGGAAACGGCTCAGCCGGCGAGTATGGTGCCGAGCAGATCAAGGTGCTCGAAGGCCTCGAGGCCGTTCGGAAACGACCCGCCATGTACATCGGGTCGACCGGTACGCCGGGCCTCCATCATCTCGTGTACGAAATTGTCGACAACTCGATTGATGAGGCGCTGGCTGGTTTCTGCGATCAGGTCAACGTCACCATTCACATCGACAATTCGATCACCGTCGTCGACAACGGCCGCGGCATTCCTGTCGATCCCATGCCGGATGGTCGTTCTGCTGCAGAAGTTGTCCTGACCGTCCTGCACGCCGGTGGCAAATTCGAAAACTCCGCTTACAAGGTGTCTGGCGGTCTGCACGGCGTTGGTGTGTCCGTCGTCAATGCCTTGTCGGAGCACCTCGATCTCGAGATCTGGCGCAATGGGCAGGTGTATCAACAGTCGTACGAGCGAGGTAATCCGACGACCGGTCTCGTCACAACAGGTACTACGCAACGCCGCGGCACGAAGGTCACGTTCAAGCCCGATTCGCAGATTTTCGAGACCATCGAGTACAGCTTCGACACGCTCGCCCAGCGTCTCCGAGAGCTGGCCTTCCTGAACGGCGGAATTCTGATCACGCTGGACGATGAGCGGGACGGGAAGAGTCACAAGTTCCAGTACGAAGGCGGCATCGTCTCGTTCGTCGAGCATCTGAACAAGAACAAGGCGAACGTCAACGAGAAGCCGATCTTCATGAAGGGGAGCAAGGACGGCATCGACGCCGAAATTGCCTTGCAGTGGAACGACGGCTACACCGAGCTGATTTTTACGTTTGCGAACAACATCAACACGCATGAAGGCGGCACGCACCTCTCCGGCTTCCGTGCCGCGTTGACGCGAACGATCAACAACTACGCTACCAAGAGCAACCTGGCGAAGGATCTCAAGGACGCCAACATCAGCGGTGACGATATCCGCGAGGGTCTGACCGGCGTCATCAGCGTCAAAATTCCCCAGCCGCAATTCGAAGGTCAGACCAAGACGAAGCTTGGCAACACCGAAGTGAAGGGCATTGTCGAGGCGATCGTCAACGACAAGCTCGGACAGTTCCTCGAAGAGACTCCCGCCGTTGCGAAACGGATTATCGGCAAAGCCGTCGATGCGGCTCGTGCGCGCGAGGCTGCACGGAAGGCGCGTGATCTGGTTCGCCGGAAGGGCGCACTCGACGGCAGCAGTCTGCCCGGCAAGCTCGCTGATTGTCAGGAGAACGACCCCGCGCTCAGCGAGATCTACATCGTCGAGGGTGAATCGGCCGGCGGTTCAGCCAAGCAGGGACGCGATCGAAAGTTTCAGGCGATCCTTCCGATCAAAGGCAAGATCCTCAACGTCGAGAAGGCCCGCTTCGACAAGATGCTGAGCAGCGACGAGATCAAGACGATGATCGCGGCGCTGGGTGCCGGCATTGGCGCCGAGGATTTCAACCCCGAGAAGGTCCGGTATCACCGCATCATCATCATGACGGACGCGGACGTCGACGGGTCGCATATCCGAACCCTGCTGTTGACGTTCTTCTACCGTCAGATGCCGCAGCTGATCGAGCGCGGATACATCTACATTGCACAGCCGCCGTTGTTCCGTGCGAAGCGTGGCCGAACCGAAAACTACATCAAGAACGAGCAGGAGCTCGAGTCCTTCCTGATCCGCCGCGCCGTCGAGTCGCGTGTGGTGAAGCTGGCCGACGGCAGCGACATGTTCGGAGACGCCCTCGAGCGCGGTTTGCAGCGGATGATTCACTTCCGCAAGCTGCTGCAGCAGGTCACGCGTCGCGGCCACGCACCGGAAATCGTGACAGCGCTGCTGCAGGCCGATGCGCGCGATCGGTCGTTCTTCGAGCAGCGGGATCGCCTCGACACGCTCGCGGCGCGCATGACGACACCCACCCGGACGGTGACCGTGACCCGAGACGACGCTCATAACGTGTTCGCGCTCGCGATCGAGGACCGTGCGCTCGGCTATCCGCGTGCGTATGAGATGGGTGTCGATTTCGTGGCAGCGGGTGAATATCGCATGCTGGCCGCCGCGTATCGCGACATCCAGGACATCAGGTTTCCCGTGGTCGTGAAGGCCACCGACGCCGTTCGGGACGAGGTCCCGGAGGACGAAGGCATGGCCACAACCGACAACAGCGCGATCGGCGGCGCCCCGATTGATGAGCCCACCAGACTGGCGGCCGAACCGAAAGTTTCGTCCGCCTCGCCGGAAGGTCAGGTGCCGACGGCGCGCGGCCGAAAGGAGCCGGACGCAACGCTGGCGACGGTGGACGACTTTGTCGAGTTCTTCATCACCGCGGGCAAGAAGGGGATTGCCATCAACCGCTACAAGGGCCTGGGCGAGATGAACCCTGACACGTTGTGGACGACCACCATGGATCCGGAAAACCGCACCCTCCTGCAGGTTCGCGCCGAAGATCATGCCGAAGCGGACCAGATGTTCACGACGCTGATGGGTGATCAGGTCGAGCCTCGTCGGAAGTTCATCGAAGACAACGCCCTCGACGTCAGAAATCTGGACGTGTAAGTCAGAAATCTCGACGTGTAGCGCGGCCCTTGTCAGGGCTGCGGTCGACAGGCTGACAAGGCTCGCCCTACCAATCGAAACGCATGAATACACCGAATCCGCAAAATCGCCTTCCGGTCAACATCGAAGACGAAATGAAGCGTTCGTACATGGATTACGCGATGAGCGTAATCATCGGGCGAGCGCTGCCCGACGTACGAGACGGTCTCAAGCCGGCGCATCGACGCGTGCTCTACGGCATGAAGGCGATGGGCCTGTCGGCGACGCGGGGGTATCGCAAGTGCGCCAAGATCGTCGGCGAGGTGATGGGCAACTATCACCCCCACGGCGACGCGTCGATCTACGACACGCTGGTTCGACTCGCGCAGGATTTCAACATGCGCGCGCCGCTGATCGACGGTCAGGGCAACTTCGGATCGATCGACGGCGACCCGCCAGCGGCGATGCGATACACCGAGGCGCGGCTCGAGGCGCTGGGCGACGAGATGATGACGGACCTCGAGAAGGAGACCGTCGACTTCGTCCCCAATTACGACGAGACCACCGAAGAGCCGACCGTACTCCCCTCGCCCTTCCCCAACCTACTGGTCAATGGATCCGCAGGGATCGCCGTCGGCATGGCGACGAACATCCCGCCCCACAACATGAGCGAGGTGATCGACGGCGTCGTCTGGGCGATCGAAAGCGCACAGGCCGACGAAAAGCCATCCCTCGCAGAGAAGCAACGGAAGCTCCTCGAGCTGATCCCGGGACCGGACTTCCCTACCGGCGGCTATATCGTCGGCCGTCAGGGAATTCAGCAGGCGTATCTCACCGGCCGTGGCACCGTGATCATGCGCGCGAAGGCGGAGATCGAGGTTTCAAAGAAGGGTGATCGGCAGTCGATCGTCATCAGCGCGATTCCGTATCAGATCAACAAGGCCAGGCTGATCGAGCGAATCGCGGAACTGGTCCGCGAGAAGACGATCGAAGGCATATCCGACATCCGTGACGAATCCGACCGCAAAGGCCTCAGCATCGTCATCGACCTGAAGCGCGGCGAGGTCGGCGAGGTCATTCTCAACAATCTGTACAAGCAGACGCAGCTGCAGACCACCTTTGGCGTGATCATGCTCGCCATCGTCGGCGGCCGCCCGAAGGTGCTGTCGCTGGTCGAGCTGATCGACAGCTTCATCGAGTTCCGTCGCGAAGTGGTCAGGCGGCGCACCGAGTACGAATTGCGGAGGGCCGAGGCGCGCCGCCACATTCTCGAAGGGCTGAAGATTGCGCTCGATCACCTCGACGAAGTGATCGCGCTCATTCGTCAATCAAAGAACCCCGGTGAGGCGCGTGAAGGCCTGATGACGCGCTTTGGTCTTACGCAGGTGCAATCGCAGGCGATCCTCGACATGCAGCTGCAGCGGCTGACCGGTCTCGAGCGCCAGAAGATTCTCGACGAGCTTGCCGAGTTGCTGAAGCTGATCGAACGGCTGCTGGCCATCCTCGGCAGCGACAAGCTTCTGATGCAGATCATCGTCGACGAGATGAAGGAGATCCGGCAGAAATACGGCGATTCACGGCGAACGGAGATCCTGGCCGAGGAAGGCGAATTCCAGATTGAAGATCTGATCGCCGACGAAGAGGTCGCAATTACCGTCAGCAACACCGGCTACATCAAGCGGACGGCGGTAACCAACTACCGCAATCAACGGCGCGGCGGCAAAGGCCGCATCGGCATGCGGACGCGCGAGGAGGATTTCGTCAGCCACCTGTTCATCGCCTCCACGCACGCCTACATCATGATTTTCTCGGACCGTGGCCGGGCCTATTGGCTGAAGGTCCATCACATTCCCGACGTCGGCCCCGACGGCCGCGGCAAGGCGATCGCCAACCTCGTGTCGATGCAGGAAGGCGAACGAATCGCAGCGCTGCTGACCGTGCGCGAGTTCGAGGAAAACAAGTTCGTGGTGATGGGCACCAAGCGCGGCGAGGTAAAGAAAACCGAGCTGACCGCCTTCAGCAATCCGCGTGCGGGCGGCATCATTGCGATGGATGTCGAGGAGGGTGACTCAGTGATTGCGGTCCAGATTTCGGATGGCACTCACGAAGTATTCATCGGCACGCGCGACGGTATGTCGATTCGATTCCCGGAGGCGGACGTCCGCTCGATGGGTCGCGCCGCCGGCGGCGTACGCGGCATCACGCTGCGCGAGGGCGATGAGGTCGTCGGGATGGACGTGCTCAGCCCCGGCGGGACGATTCTCAGCGTCACCGAGCAGGGTTACGGCAAGCGGACCGAGCTCGATGAGTACCGCGTCCAGTCCCGAGGCGGTGTCGGCATCATCAACATCCAGACGTCCGAGCGCAACGGCAAGGTGATTGGTGTCGCGCAGGTGACCGACGAGGACGAGCTGATGCTGATCACGCAGCAGGGCAAGATTCTGCGGATGGCATCCCGTGGCATCCGGACCATCGGCCGCGCGACACAGGGCGTGAAACTGATCGACATCGAAGGTGACGATCGCGCAGTGTCGATTGCTCGTCTTGCCGAGAAGGACGAAGAGGAGTAGTCTTCGGCCGGGATCCGCGCGGCGGTCCCGGCATCCTGGAGGGCCGAATGTCACGAACCCTGTTCCGTTCGCTGCGTTACTGCCTCGTCCTCGCTCTTGCGCTTGGCGCCGTGTACTGCGGCGGCTCCTCGTCCGAAGAACAGCTTCTGACCAATTTCTTCCGCGCGTCACGTGTGCGCGACAACGCGACCCTCTCGAACATCTCGACCGTTCAGTTCAACCCGCGCACAGAGGGCAGCGTTCAGGACTTCGACGTGACGAACGTTGGCCCTGAGCAGCGGCGCACGCTCCAGATTCAGCAGGCGCTGGACGAAGTTGACCAGGCCAAGGCCGCTGAAACCGAATTCTCGAAGCGCAAGAAGGAATACCAGGACGCGAACATGCCGGCCCTCCAGCGCGTCAGCACGAGTCAGCGCGAGAAGAAGCCAATCACAGGTAAGGACGCCGACGTGCTCGCCGCTTGGACCAAGATCTCGACGGAAGAAGTGGCAACCAAGAAGCGCTCCTCGCAGGCCCGCGCCAAGGCTGCCGCCGAGACCTCCCTGGCCATCGGCAGCCTGACGCCTCCGGGGCGCCCAGACATCGATGTCAAAGGGATGGATGTCGAGGTGGTCTCCAAGGAGGTCACGGTAAACGCCCAGGTCAAATCGCCCGACGGTCAGACGACGCCGAAAACCATGGTCTTTACGTTCCAGCGGGCGATCGGCAAGAAGGGCGGCCAGACGACCGAAGGACGCTGGCTGATAACCGGACTGAAAGCGAGCTAAGCCACTTCGAGTTTCGCGAACTTCGCGCGAAGCGTCTTCTGCCCGACGGTGTTGAACCTGACCGTCAGCTTCACGTCATCGTCGAGCGGTTCAACCGTCACTATCGTTCCGACACCGAATTGCGCGTGTCGCACGCGAAGACCAGGCTTGAGGCCAGAGGGCACAGACTGGTCTTCGTCTTCGTACGAATAAGTCGGCTGCGCCTCACGGGTTCGACCGCGGTACCCGCTCCCGCGCCCGTACGACGGCGCCCGGAACGGCGCAAACGACGCTGGTCCCCCTGAGGCGAACGTTGACGGAATTTCCTCGATTAACTGGGGTGGGATCTCATCGAGAAAGCGCGATGGTTCGGTGGATTGGTAGTCTCCGTAGACGCGTCGCCGGGCTGCAGACGTCAACACCAGCCGCCGTTCAGCGCGTGTGATTCCGACGTAACACAGGCGCCGCTCTTCCTCGAGCTCCGCCTCGTCGTCGGCAGATCGCGAATGCGGAAAAAGCCCCTCTTCGAGCCCGGCAATCACCACCACTGGAAATTCCAGACCCTTGGCGCTGTGCATCGTCATCATCAGCACCCGCGCGTCACGAGCGCCCGACTCTTCGTCGACGTCGGACAGTAGAGACAGCTGGTCGACGAACCCGCCCAGCGATGGTTCCGGGTTGCGCGACTCGTACTCGCGGGCCGCGGATACGAGTTCGGCGAGGTTCTCAACTCGCCCTTCAGCTTCTTCGCTTCGCTCGTCGCGTAGGTCCTGGAGATAGCCGCTTTGGTCCAGCACCTTGCCGAGTGTGATCGAAACCGATTCCTGCGCCGCCATCGCTGTCATGCCAGCAATCAGATCGCGAAACGCGGTGAGCGATGCCAGGGCGCGAGGTGCAAGCAGGCGCTGGTCGACGGCATGGACGAGCCGCGCCCAGAGTGAATTGTTCGTGGCTACCGGTTGCAGGCCGGCGAGCAGGGGCGGCAGGTCCTCGGCCGTCGCGCCAAGTCCCACTGCCTCCAGCGATTCCATGACGCCTTTGCCGATTCCGCGCGTCGGCACGTTAATCACCCGCCGCAGGCTGACGTCGTCGTGCGGATTGAGTACGAGCTTCAAATACGCGAGGGCGTCCTTGATTTCCTTCCGTTCGTAGAACCGGACGCCGCCGATGATCTTGTAGGCGATTCCGGCTCGGCGAAGCGCGTCTTCCAGCGTTCGGGATTGCGCATTGGTGCGGTAAAGAACGGCGACAGTATTTTCAGGGTCCTCATGCAGAGCGCGATGGGATGTGCGTGCGATGAACTCCGCCTCGTCCAGATCGTCGCCAGCGCGGTACGACAGGATTTTTGCGCCGCCTTGACGCTCGGTGTAGAGCCGCTTTTCCTTCCGATGGCGGTTCTGCGCGATAACCGCTGACGCGGCATCGAGGATGATCTGGGTTGAGCGGTAATTCCGCTCCAGTCGAACCGTCTTGGTCTCCGGAAAGTCGCGTTCGAAATCGAGGATGTTCTTCAGATCCGCGCCGCGCCACTTGTAGATCGATTGATCCGGATCGCCCACGACGCACAGGTTGCGGTACTTCTCGGCAAGCCGCTGGACGAGCAAATACTGGGGGCGATTGGTGTCCTGATACTCGTCAACCATCAGGAAACGGAACTTCTCGCTGTATCGCTTCCTCACCGACTCTGACTTTTCGAACAGCTCCACTGTCTTGAGGAGCAGATCGTCGAAATCCAGAGCGTTGGCCTCTTTGAGAGCGGCGATGTATAGCTGATACAGCTTTCCGATCTGCTGGTCCTTAGGATTCCATGCGTTGTCAAAAACCTCCGGCCCTTCCATGCGGTTCTTCGCATGGCTGATTCGGGAGAGCGCCAACCGCGGCTGCGTCGTGCTGTCGTCGACGCCAATTTCACGCAGCGCCTGCTTGATGACCGCGAGCTGGTCGGTCGAGTCGTAGATGACAAAATCCCGTGACAGGCCGATATGGGGCGCTTCTCTTCGCAGCAGACGGGCACACAGCGCGTGAAATGTGGAGATCCACATTTGACGGCAGTCGACGCGGAGCAGCGTCTCGACGCGCGTCCGCATTTCTTCCGCCGCTTTGTTGGTAAACGTGACCGCGAGTATTCGATCCGGATCCGCGAAGCCTTCGCTGACCAGATAGGCGATGCGATGAGCGATGACGCGGGTCTTGCCGGAGCCGGCGCCGGCAAGAATCAACAGCGGCCCTTCGGTTTGAAGGACCGCTTCTCGTTGTTCAGGATTGAGGCTTGAAAGCAGGTCCAAGCCTCTAGTTTAAGACGTGGTGTCCGCCTTCAGGCGGACTATTCCACCGTCACCGATTTTGCCAGGTTACGCGGCTGATCGACGTCGCAGCCTCTGCGTACCGCAATGTGGTACGCGAGCAACTGCAAGGGAATGGTCATCACGATCGGCGTCAGCATCACGGTCGTCTTCGGCATCGTCAGGATCACATCGGTCTTTGGATCGAGCAGCGCCGCCATTCGCTGATCGCCTTCGCTGGTGATCGCGATCACCGAGCCGCCGCGCGCCTTCGCTTCCTGGACATTGCCGATCATCTTCTCGAACACATGATCGTCGGGAGCGATGGCGACGACCGGCATGCGCTCGTCAATCAGCGCGATCGGCCCGTGCTTCATTTCTCCAGCCGGATAGCCTTCCGCGTGAATGTAAGAGATCTCCTTCAGCTTGAGCGCGCCTTCCAGCGCAATCGGATAGTTGATGCCGCGGCCAAGGAACAGGAAATCGGAGCGGTTGTAGAACTTCTCCGCCACTCTTTCCATCGACGCAGATGCCTTGACGGCGTGCTCGACGATCTGCGGCAGCTGGAGCAGTTCCTCGATATGGCGACGAATCTCCGGCTGCGAGAGCGTGCCGCGCACCTGCGCCATATACAACGCGAGCAGTTGCAGCGCGACCAGTTGGGACGTAAACGCCTTCGTCGAGGCGACGCCGATCTCAGGGCCGGCATGCGTATACACCGTGCCATCCGCCTCGCGCGTCGCCATGCTGCCGACGACGTTGCAGATGGCGATGCTGCTGGCGCCCTTGCGCTTCGCTTCGCGGAGAGCGGCCAGCGTGTCCGCCGTCTCGCCCGACTGCGTGATGACAATGGCCAGCTCGTTCTTCGAGATGATCGGGTTGCGGTACCGATATTCGGAGCCGTAATCGACTTCGACCGGCACCTGGGCGAGCGCTTCGATCAGGTACTTCCCAACCAATCCCGCGTGCCACGACGTGCCGCACGCGACGATTGTGACTTTCTGCAGCGTCCGGAGCGTGTCTTCCGAGATGTTCAGATCGGGCAGGAAGATCCGGCCCTGCTCCTGTGACACGCGACCAAGAATGGTGTCGCGCGCGGCGGTCGGCTGCTCAAAAATTTCCTTGAGCATGAAGTGCTTGTGGCCGCCCTTCTCTGCCGCAATCGGATCCCACAGCACCCGCTGCGTCGTCTTCGACACTTCGCGGCCGGAGTAGTCGGTGAACTGCACCCCAGAGCGCGTGATGATCGCCATTTCCTCGTCGCCGAGGAACACGACGTCGCGCGTGTGGCTAAGAATCGCGGGAATATCCGACGCGACGAAAAACTCATCCTGGCCAAGGCCGACGACGATCGGCGGTCCGTTCCGCACGGCAACGATCTTTTCCGGATCTTCGACGGACACGAGCACGATGGCGAACATGCCGCGCATGTAGGTCAGGGCGCGACGGACGGCGTTCTCGAGGCCGTCACCGTGCATCTCGCGCTCGACGAGATGCGCGACGATCTCAGTGTCGGTCTCCGTCTTGAACTCGTGTCCCTGCGACTGGAGCTCTTTCTTCAGATCGAGATAGTTCTCGATGATGCCGTTGTGGACGACCACGATGCGGCCGGTGCAATCGCGGTGCGGGTGTGCGTTCTCTTCGGTCGGTCGGCCGTGTGTGGCCCACCGGGTGTGCCCCACCCCGTACAGCCCATCGACCGGCTCGGTCCTGATCGCGTTCTCCAGGTTGGCCAGTTTGCCGGCGGAGCGGCGCAGCGAAATGCCTTCCGGACTGACGAGAGCCACGCCTGCGGAGTCGTACCCGCGATATTCCATCCGCCGCAATCCGTCCAGCAGGACGGGCACGACTGGCTTCGATCCGATGTAGCCGATGATCCCGCACATAAATGCCGCTCCCTACTTCTTCGACTTCTCGACTTCTCGACTTTTCGACTTCTTCTCGACCCAGCCGTCGACGTTCGTCTGACGGCCGCGGGCGATGCCGAGCGATCCCGGCGGCACGTCCTCGGTGATCGATGAGCCGGCGCCTACATAAGCCCCTTTGCCGACCGTGACTGGCGCAATCAGCTGGGTATCGCTCCCGATGAAGGCACCGTCTTCGATCACCGTGCGGTGTTTATTGACGCCGTCGTAGTTACAGGTAATCGTCCCTGCCCCGACATTCACGCCAGTTCCCACCGTCGCATCTCCCAGGTAGGAGAGATGGTTGACCTTGGAGCCGGACCCGAGAGTCGTCTTCTTCAGCTCCACAAAATTCCCGATTCTGGCGCCCTCGAGCACCTCAGTCTCGGGCCTGAGGTGAGCAAATGGGCCAATCGCGACCCCATCTGCAACCCGCGCACCAACGATGAGGCAGAAATTGTTGATAGACACCCGGTCGCCAATCTGTGAATCGCTGATGCGAACGTGGCCTCGAATCTCGCAGGCGGCGCCGATTCGTGTGGACCCTTCGAGGGTGACGCCGGGGTGAATGACCGTATCGCGCCCGATTTCGACGTCGGGGTCAATATACGTGGTGGCTGGGTCAACCAAGGTGACGCCTGCCGCCATCAGTTCCTCGTTCTTTGTCTGTCTCACAACGCGACTCACTTCCGCAAGCTCAGTGCGGCTGTTGATCCCTCGAATTTCTTCGGCATTTGCCACCATCAGCGTCTCGACCCGGAGCTTCCGGCGCCGGTAGATCGCGATCAGATCGGTCAGGTAAAACTCGCCCTGCGCGTTCTGCGACGCCACCCCGCGCAGGGCCTCGAAAAGCGGCGCCAAATCGAAGGCATAGATGCCGCTGTTGATCTCCTTGATCTGACGTTCGGTCGGCGTCGCATCGCGCTCTTCTACGATCCTGGCGATCCGCCCATCTGACCGCACGATCCGCCCGTACCCGTAGGGTCGTTCGACCGTGGCCGTCACCACAGTCGCTGCGGCATTGGCGCCACGATGCGTATCGACAAGCTGTTTCAGGGTTGTCCCTGTCAGCAACGGCACATCGCCCGAGAGCAGGACGAGCGTCCCCGATTGGCCCGCCAGCGCGGATTCCGCTTGCTGAAGCGCGTGCGCCGTCCCGAGCTGGGGCTCCTGCAACGCAAATTTCACCGTTGGTCGGTTTGACAGGTGGTCGCGCACTGTTTCGGCCCGATGCCCAACAATGACGGTCACCGTCGATGGCTCAATGGTGTCGGCGGTCCGAAGCACGTGCTCCAGGAGTGCGCGGCCGGCTACTCGATGAAGAACCTTGGGCAGCTCGGACTTCATGCGTGTCCCTTGCCCCGCGGCCAGAATGACGACGTGAGTGTCAGACATCAAGCGTTGTGGTATTTAACCAAAAGACTTGGCCCTCTCAACGGCCGCATAGACGGCCCTGGTTGAGGTACCGTACTTTTTCGCGATTGAGCTGATCGCCGCCCGTCGCCTCGCGCCATTTTGTTTGGCTATTTCACCAAATTCGCGAGCGACTTCCGCATCGGCCGGAAGGCCAAGCGCGGGCTGTGCCTCATTTGCTGGTCCGACGACGACCGTGAATTCACCTCTTGGGACTCCAAGGTCTTGGAGGATCTCGGCGGCCGTACCGCGGCGAAACTCCTGGTGGATCTTCGTCAGCTCGCGCCCCAACATTACGGGCTTATGACCAACAATACGGGCCATAGCCTCCAAAGTCGCCAAAATTCGATGCGGCGCTTCAAAGAACGTGACGGTGCCGGGAAGCGAAGCGATCCGTTCGAGAAACGCGGCTCTGTCTTTTGCCCGAGACGGAGCGAATCCGAGTAAGGTGAGCGATTGGAGCGGGAACCCCGACGCGACCGCCGCCGCTAACGGTGCGCTGACGCCGGGAACGGGATCCACCGGAATCCCCGCATCAATACACGCCGCGACCAATTCCACCCCGGGGTCCGACACACCAGGCGTCCCCGCATCGGTCACGAGCGCCACCGAGAAGCCGTCACGGAGCTTCTGCAGCAATTGCGGGGTGCGCGATCGGGCGTTGTGTTCATGGAAGCTAACGGTTGAGGTCGAAATACCGTGATGAGAGAGCAGCCGTGACGTGCGTCGCGTGTCTTCGGCCGCGATCAGGTCTACCTCACGTAAGACGCGGAGTGCCCGCAGCGTGATGTCTTCGAGGTTGCCGATGGGCGTGGCGACCACGTACAGCGTGCCGGACATCGCGTGAAAGGACCGGTTATTGTACCATTTGAAGGATGCGCGCTCCCCGACGGACGAGACAGAGCGCCAGCTATGACGACAGGGCATGTACCCATCGGAGCCATTTCCCCACTTCGTCGACGATTACCTCGCGTACCTGTACGAGGTCCAGCCTAGTCAGGCCAGTCTGGACGGCGTCCATCTTCACGACGACCTTCTCGAAGATCTAAGTCGCAGCGCGATCGACGCTCACGCGCGGGCACTCTCCGGGTTCGGCCGTCGTCTGCACCAGATTGACGCCGCGACACTCGCCGGCGCCGAGGCGGTCGACCATCCGATTGTTGGCGCACACATCGAGGCGCGGATGTACGAGCTGGAGGTTGTCCGCACCTGGGAGCGGAACCCGCAGATCTATGCCGACGCCATCGCGACGAGCCTTGCCAGTCAGGCATTGTTTGCGTACGCCGCGGAGCCCGAGCGCGCACGGCGCGTGGTCTCGAAGCTGCGACAGGTGCCGCGGTTGGTGCAGGCGGCGCGCGACAACGTCAAGGAAGCACCCGGCATTTTCGTGAAGGTTGCGCTCGAGACCTGGCGCGGGACGCTGAAGTTCATCGAGCAGGATCTTCCGCGGGCATTCTCCGGACTTGACGATCTGCACATCCTCGGCGACCTGGCGGACACGTCGACGGAGGCAGCCGCCGCGATCGGCGGCTACATTCAGTACCTCGAAGAAGAGGTCGCCCCGCGTGCGAAGGCGTCGTTTCGTCTTGGCGAGGAACGCTTCGAGAAGAAGCTCAAACTCGAAGACGGCATCAATGTCAGCTCCGAGCGGTTGTTAACGATTGCTCTGCGCGAACTGAGCGCCGTCCAGGAGGAATTCCGCAGCGTCGCCGGCAAGCTGAATGGTGGCAATCCGGAGGAAGCCTGGCGGAAGGCGAAGGAACAACATCCGGAGCCTGGCCGGCTTGCCGCTGCGGGGCAGGAGCAGGTGAAGGCGCTCGAGGAGTTCCTACGACGTCAATCGATTGTGACGCTGCCGGACGCCGAACCGGTAGTCGTTGCGCCGTCACCCGAGTTTTATCGCTGGGCGTTCGCCAGTATGTGGACGCCCGGTCCGTTCGAGAGCAAGCCAAGCCGCGCGTATTACTACCTGACCGATGTTGACCGCACGTGGACTCCGGAACGGCAGAAGGAGCACATGCGGGATTTCAACATCCCGACGCTCTGGAACGTCACGATTCACGAGGTCTATCCCGGTCACTTCCTGCACTACCAGCACCTGCGACAGGTCGATTCGAAGGTGCGCAAGTCGACGCTGTTCGCGCCGACCTCCTTCGTCGAAGGTTGGGCGCACTATTGCGAGCAAATGATGATCGAGGCCGGGTTCAAGCGCAGCGATGCCACCGTACGCCTCGGCCAGCTGGCAGAAGCGCTCGTCCGTCTCGCTCGCGTGGTCGTCGGTATCCGGCTGCACTGCGAAGATCTGTCAGTGGAGCAGGGGATGCGCTTTTTCCGCGACGAGGCGTTCCTCGAGGAAGCAAACGCGCGTCGCGAAGCGGAACGCGGGACGTTCGATCCCGGTTACGTCGTGTATTCGATTGGCAAGCTGATGATGTTGAAGCTACGCCACGATTACCAGGAACGGCAGGACGGCAAGTTTTCCCTGCGCACGTTCCACGATGCGGTGCTGGCGAACGGCAGCGCGCCGTTCTGGGCGCATCGCCGGCTGCTGCTCAACGACACATCAGACGCTGTCCTGGAATAGAAGCAAACCGAGATGCCGCTCTACGAGTACGAATGCGACGCGTGCCACGAACGCTTCGAGGTGATTCAGAAGTTTTCCGATCCGGCACCTGAGGCGTGCGCGCGATGCGGCAAAGGTCCCGTTCGTCGCTTGTTGTCGACGCCGGCGATTCAGTTCAAGGGCTCAGGCTGGTACATCACGGACTACGCCGGTGGCCGGTCGAGCGCTGCGACATCGAGCGCCGCCAGCGACGGCGACGCGAAATCCGAGTCGAAGAAGGACGAGAAGAAATCCTCGGGGGAGTCAACGACGAAGAGCGATTCCTCCTCCTCGTCTTCGCCCTCGTCGGGGTCGTCGTCGTCTTCCGGCACCTCGAAGGACTAGGCCCGCTTCGCCGTAAACGGCGTGAGGCTGTCGACTTCCATCGCCGCTACCGCAGCACGCACATAGCCTTCCGGTGTGCCGACGGTGTGCCATTGGCCCGATGTGAGCCGGAACGCGTTCAGCGTTCTGCCCGCTTTGAGATGCTGGATGAAGGCATCGGCCAGCCATAGCTCGCCGCCCTTCCCGATAGGCGTCGAACGAAGAATCTCCACCAATTCCGGTGTGATCAGATACCGCCCCAGCGATGCCAACCGGGAGGTGGTTTCGCCAGGGCCGGGTTTTTCGACAAAGCGTTGAACGACGTCCGCACCGTCTCTCGAGACCGTGTCCAGGATGCCGAACTTCCGGACTTCCTCCGGTGCGACTTCCTGTACGGCGAGCACAGGATTCCCGGTTCGCTCGAACAGCGCAATCATTCCACCCACCGGATTCTCACCAAACACGACGTCGTCGGCGAACGCAAACACGCAAGCTTCATCGATGCCTTGCGTACCGTTGAGCAGAGGGGTGCCGTTGCCGTACGGACCTTCCTGTTCCATGAACGTAAAGGTCGCTGAGGCGATCATCTGCTCGAACCGTTGAACGACCGGGTCGCCCTTCACCGACTCCGGCGGTGCGCCGCGTTTCGGATCGAGAAGGTCGGCAATGGCGGGCGGCTCGCCCTTGCGGATCACGATGCGCACATCGGTGATGCCGGCGTCGATCATTTCCCACACGACGTGTGCGATCGCCGGTACCTTACCGAGCGGAAACAGTTCCTTCGGGATGATCTTGCTCGCCGGCCACATCCGCGAGGCGCTGCCGGCGGCAGCAATGACCGCTATGCGCGGACGATGTGAGGGCAGTGCGGTCGGCATCGGTTCGTTCGAACGATGGTATCAAAGTAAAATTCGAGCGAAATGCTCGATCCCGCGCTCCTTCGCGACCGCCTCGATACCGTTCGCACCGCACTGCAAAATCGCGGCCTCGACATGTCGCGCGAGCTGGACGAACTGCGGTCTCTCGAAGCTGAACGTCGGCGTCTTCTGCCCGAGGTCGAGGGTCTCCAGCGCGAGCAGAATGCCGCGGCTGGCGAAGTGGCGAAGGCCAAGCGACAGGGGCTGGACATAACGGCGATTCAGGAGCAGAGCCGCGAGCGCGGTCAACGAATCAAGCAATTGTCCGCGGAGCTGGAGGAGGTCGAAGCACGCCGCAATCGCGGGCTGCTGATGATTCCGAATCTGCCGCACGCGAGCGTGCCGGTTGGGAAGAGCGCGGAAAACAACGTCGAGATCAGGCGCTACGGCACGCCGCGGCAGTTCGACTTTGCACCGCAGGCTCACTGGGATCTCGGGCCGGCGCTGGGCATCATCGATTTCGAGCGCGGCACCAAGATCGCTGCAGCCCGCTTCTCTGTACTGATTGGCGCCGGTGCGAAGCTGGCGCGTGCGCTGATCAACTTCATGTTGTCGCTGCACACGCGCGAGCACGGCTACACCGAGGTCGAGCCGCCGTTCATGGCAAACACGGCGTCACTCACGGGCACGGGCAACCTTCCCAAGTTCGAAGCCGACCTGTTCAAGATCGCTGGTGACAGCTGGGATTTGTATCTGGTACCGACGGCGGAAGTGCCGCTGACCAATATGTATCGCGGCGAGATCCTTGACGGCCGTCAGCTGCCACTCCGTTACACGGCGTATACCCCGTGCTTCCGCAGTGAAGCTGGATCGTACGGCGCCGATGTTCGTGGCCTGATCCGCCAGCATCAATTCGACAAGGTCGAGCTGATGGTGTTCACGACTCCCGATGACTCGTTCAACGAGCTGGAGCGACTGACCAGCAACGCAGAAGAAGTCCTGAAGCGTCTCGAGCTGCCGTACCGTACGATGCTGCTGTGCACCGGCGATATGGGTTTTGCGTCGGCAAAGACCTACGACATCGAGGTGTGGCTTCCCGGCCAGAATACGTACCGGGAAATTTCGTCGTGTAGCAACACCGAGGCGTTCCAGGCGCGCCGCGCCAACATCAAATATCGCCCACAGGGGGCCGGCAAGCCTGACTTTGCGCACACGCTGAACGGCTCGGGTCTGGCGGTAGGGCGTACACTGATAGCGATCCTCGAGAACTACCAGCAGCAGGACGGCTCGGTCGTTGTGCCCGAGGCGCTGCGGCCGTTCATGGACGGCCTCGAGGTAATCAAGCGCTCGTAAGGTGGTGTCCGGCTTTAGCCGGACCCGGGCGTAGTACCCGGCTTTAGCCGGGCCGTCGGGAGAGATGGCCGAGTGGTTTAAGGCGGCGGTCTTGAAAACCGTTGAACCCGGAAGGGTTCCGGGGGTTCGAATCCCTCTCTCTCCGCCAACCTTCGCCGCTGTTGCGGCTTCGGCTAGGCAGGTTCGGTGACCCGCGCTCAATTCATCGGTAGGTAGAGGGCCGCCGGCGATCCCCGCGAGCAAACCGCCGGCGTTCCGCGAGCGCGCGGCGTTCGTCGACGGGATGCAGCGCATACCCCGAGGCGGTCAGTGCCGTTTCAATCTGCCGTTGTTTTTCCCGGCACTCCCATTCCGTGGCGCACGTGTAGACGGCAGTGGCTCCGCCGGGGCCATGCACGGTGATGATCGCCGTGCCTGAAGCGTGTATCAGGCGAATCAAACGCACGGCGAAACTGTCGAGCACGAACAGCGCGCACGTTCGATTCGATGTCGGAGATGTTTCCGACGACGACATAGTCACAAGCGGCGGTCCTCCGGACGCGCGCATTATGCGGTGCGCGACGGGTCAGGACCAAGCTCGCTTATGCGTCGATTGCAGGCGATCCTGTCCGCCGCCGTTTCATCCAACAGGCCGCGATGCCGGTTCCGACGAGCGTCAGCGTTGCCGGTTCAGGCACCGCCGCGGTCGCCGCCACCGGCTCCCCGTAGATGAAATCGTCCATCACGACACTATCGAGTGCCAGGGTGCCTGGAGCAAGTACCTGATTCCCCGACGTAATCCGCACTCGCGAGACAATCGCGCCCTCGGAGAACTTCACGCCGAGGAAGGACAAGGTTTGATCGCCCGGGATATTCATCACACCGAACGTCTGAATCAATTGATCGCTGGCGTCGAAAAACGCCAGCGACGTCGTCCCCGCCAGGTCCACGTCCGTGAAGACGGCTCCAAAGCCGTTGGTCAAGGCGGGCGTGCTGCTGCCCGGAATGAAGAACCTGACGTCGGTGATCGTGCTGCCCAGGGCGGTGAACAGGCGCTCCGCACTGAAGGTGGTGAAGAAGTTCGGGTAACTCGGATCGATATTCCCGAATTCGATCGGTGTACCGCTGGCGGCGGTCGCACTGACCTGGAAGCCGGTGCCCGGCGTCTCGAGGACGACCCCGCGAGGCGAATTGGCGTTGAAGAAGTTGGCCGGCAGGTTGTTCGGTGCCGACACGGCGTCGGGAACCCCGTCCCAATTGATCTCCCGTCGCCCGCTGCCGAAGCTGCCCGCCACGTTGGGATTGAGTGTCCCCAGCTCGTTGCGGAACGCAGTAACAACTCCCTGAATCGCCGCAGCGTCTATACCGGCGCCGGAAAAGATGATCGGTGCGGCAGTGGCAAGGTGCGGGACGACAAACGCGAGCGCGGCGAACACCGACGTCTTCAAACGCATATCAGCTCCTAAGGTGCGGACCGAACGAAGCAGCGGACAGGAGCAAACTCGATGCCCCACATCGGCAGTTGCAAGTCTGCGCAACGGACGCCGGCTCCTCACACCAGTCTGCTCTGGCGGCAACAATAGTCTTCGCGCCACCTGCTGGGCTCGACCTGGAAGCCCGGTGCCACCACTCGTTTGATTGACAGGGTCGAAGGCGCGAGTGGAAGATCCGTAGGGCTTACAACGACACACCCTGATGGCTAATCCCTCGCGCGAAGAGACGGGCTCGCGCCTGCCGAATCCTGCGCTGTTGATGCAGCTTGCACTCGCGCACCGCTCCTCGGCGGTGCTCTTTGCCGCTGCGGATCTCGACGTCTTCACGATTCTTTCGACCGGTCCGAAGACCGTGCGCGAGGTTGCCTCTGCTGCTGGTGCTCACGATGCGCCGATGCAGATGCTGCTGCAGGCCTGTGCGAACGAAGGTCTGTTGACGCAGGAGGCCGATCGCTACGTCAACACGCCGCTGGTTGACGCGTTTCTCGTGCGCGGGCGTCCCGCGTTCAGTGCGCACGGGTTGAAGTATGCCGAGGACCTCTACCCCGCATGGGGCAACCTGGCGACGCTCGTTCGCACGGGCCGGCCGCCGATGCCCCCTGAGACAATTCTCGGCGAGGACAAAGAGAAGACCCGCGCCTTTGTCCTGGCGATGCACGAACGCGCTCGCGGCATCGGCTCGGTGCTCCCGCACCTTGTCGATCTAAAGGGACGTCGTCGCCTGCTCGATGTCGGCGGCGGTCCCGGCACCTACTCGGTGTCACTGGTGCGCGAAACTCCCGGTCTGTCATCGACGATTCTTGACGTTGCCGGTGTGCTCGAGGTCACCAAAGAGTTGATTGCCGCAAGCGGAGTCGCCGACCGGATCGAGCTGAAGACTGGTGATTACCTGACGAGCGATTTTGGCGGCGGCTACGACGTCGCGTTGCTGTCTGGAATGATGCACCGCGAGACCCCGGCAAACTGTCAGCTTCTCCTTCGTAAGACCTTCAATGCGCTCGACCCCGGTGGCCGCGTCATCGTCAGCGACGTGTTCTTCGATGACGCGACCAAGCGCACGCCTCCCTTCGCCGTCTATTTCGCGCTCAACATGATGCTGACGAGCGCCGAAGGATCGGCGCACGCCAAGACCGAGATGGCCGAGTGGATGACGGCAGAAGGATTCGGCAACATCGAGGTTCGCGATCTGCCGCCCCCGAACCCGCACGTCCTGGTTCTGGGCACCAAACGGTGACCGTCACCGACGCCCCGGTCCGTCAAACGCGCCCGCCCGGGTGGCTGTTCGCGGCCACCGGAGCGCTCGCCGTGATCTGCCTGGCGTTGGCGGTCGCCGAAACGACGCTGTGGATGCACTACCTGATCGACAGCGGTGAGTTCATTAGCCTGTTCGGCCTGGCGTTCATTCTCCTGGCCGGCATCCACCTGTATCGTCGCCAGCGATTATTCGTATCGCTGCCATTGACCGTGCCGTGGCTGCTGTATCCAGTCATCACGCAGGGCGATCAGATCATCGACAACCTGTCGATCAATCCGATGCGGGCGATCTGTCAGGTGCTGCTCGCCGCGATCTTTGCCACGCCTGTGTGGGTGACGGTTCTGGGCGCGCGATACGCCATGGCTCCCGCAGCCGATCGCCCTCCGCGGCCGTCCGCGTGGATGTCTTGGGTTCCGGGCGTTCGTCAGCTCGCCATTGGTCGCACACGTGAAGGGTCGGCGCTGCTCGCGGCCGCGCTGTTGACGCTCGAGATGTGGGTGGCCGAGCACTATCTCGGCACGCTGATGGTGGTGACGCTAATCGTGCTGATCCTCGCCACGTTGGTTTACGGATCCCGCGAGGGCCGCACGCACGGATCACGACAGCGCAGCGAGCGTACGGCTCTCGTCATCCTGCTGATTGGCGTTGCGACGTCGTTCGCGTTGTACGTCGGCTATAAGAACCGTCCGGGCGCGTATCAGGGTAGCCCGAGCTTCCTGATGGACCCGGCGCAGAAGGACGCCGGCTATCGCCTCGACACGATTAAGGTCCCGTCGACGCCGCCGGCTATGCCGAAGTCATCAGGCATCGTGCGCGACGCTTTGACCGCGTACGCGCAGGCCATGCAGAAGCTGTTGGCGGGCTACTACATCCTCGATCGCAACTACACCTGGGACTTCCATAACGAGCTGTTCCTGCGCCATACGCCGCTGCTGCCCAACTACCGAACTGCAGGTCTGGCACTCGTTGCGGAAGCGCGCGCGCTGCGCGCGGACGCCGATCGCCAGGCAACGGCGGCACGTGCAACGCTGACGAACGACGATCGCCTGGCCGCGCTGCTCGACGATTTGCGGGCGTACATCGCCTTCAATTTCGATCGCGGGCCGACGCTGGAACGCATGAGCGGGGAATTCGCGAAGACCAAGGCCGGCTTGCAGCACGCCGCCCATTTGTACGAAGGAGAAGGCAAGTTCCTGAGCTCGCGCCTGCACGACATCACAGAAAAGCACCGCCTCGTTCTGCAGTCGCCGGTCCTTTTACCGGTTACCGGCGAGTTCAATCGGATCAGCGATGCGATTTACAAGGCCTATGAGAGCCGAATCGTCGGTTTCTGAGGCGGTCGCCCGGTTCGCTTTTCGGCACCCGGGCTAGAGTCCGTGCGCCTTCGACTACGCACGCGGGTGATTGTTCCTTTCCTGATCGTTGCACTGGTTGCGACGTCAGCCGCTGCCATCGTCGCTGTTACCGCGATCTCGAACACGCTCCGTGCGCGAGTGCAGGCACGAACCGCCAGCATGGCTCGAGTCGTCAGCCGGCAGGACTTTGCGCTCAATACGGTAATTCTGCGGACCGTCAAGGAGATCACGGGCGCCGACATCGTGGCGATCGCCTCGAACGGCGCCGTACTCGCGTCGACGTTTCCGGCAGAGCGCGAGTCGATAGCCAACGCCGTCGCCCAATCCGCCGGCGTCGCGTCCGCTCTCAGCGCACCAAGTGGCCAACAGGTCGGCATGGACGAGGAGTGCGGGAGCACTCCGTGTTACGTGACCTTTCAGCAGCTATCGGGTCGGCCCGACGCGGTCGTCGCCGTTGTTGCCGAGCTCTCCGAAGTGACGAGCGCCACGACCGCTATTACGAGAGCGCTCGCGCTGGCTGTCGCGATCATCCTGTCTGCGGTATTCCTGGTCAGTCATGCGGTCACTCGCCGCGTCACTGCGCCTCTGGATCGACTGGTTACATTCACGCGGACGGTGTCAGATTCACCCGACACGAAACTACGAGCGGTTACCGGTCCCGATGAAATCGGCCGACTTGGAACGGCGTTCAACGAGATGCTGGACCGACTGCAGCAGTCGCGTGAGGCGCTGATTCGATCGGAGAAGCTGGGTCTGGCAGGACTGCTGGCAGCGCGAGTCGCCCATGATGTGCGCAATCCGCTGTCGTCGATGAAGATGGAGGCCCAGTTGCTTCAGCAGCGGGCCACCGGAGACGAGGAGCGCGCCGCGCTTGCCGCAATCCTTCACGACATCACGACAGTCGAAGCGGTTGTCCGCGATTTGCTGGAAGTGGCCCGACCAGAGGAACTGCGTCTCGAGCCAGCCAATCCCAATGACGTGATCGCGGGATTGCTCGACCATCTGGCCCTCCAGCTCGCTCATCGCCGGATTCGGGTGGAGACGACGCTCGATGGACAGACGCAGCGCCTGCAACTCGACACGCAACGATTCGGGCAGGCGCTGCTGAACCTCATCGTCAATGCCTGCGACGCGATGCCGGGCGGCGGGACGCTGGAAGTGGCGACTGTCAACACAGATGGACAGCTGACGATTGAAATCCGCGATGACGGCACGGGCATCGATCCTGCTGTGGCTGATCGCCTTTTCGACCCGTTCGTTTCGACGAAACGGGACGGCGTCGGCTTAGGTCTCGTCAACGCCCGAAGCGTAATCGAGAATCACGGTGGCTCGATCCGGCTCGAGTCGCGTGCGCCTCGGGGTACTATCGCCCGCATCATGCTTCCATCGACACCAGCACATGGCTGACATTCTCGTTGTCGAAGACGATCAGGCGGTCGCTGCCGCCTTCGAGCGCTTTCTGCGCTTCGAAGGCCACAGTTGGCGCGTCGCCGGGGATGCAGCGCAGGCATTCCAGATGTTGGAGGAGCGGTCGCCGAACCTGGTGATCATGGATGTCCGCATGCCCGGCATGGACGGCCTCGAGGCCCTTGAACGGATTCGCACGAAGCATCCCGATCTTTATGTGGTGATCATGACGGCGTTTGGAACCAGCGAGACGTCGATCGGCGCGATCCGTGCCGGAGCGTTCGATTACCTCACAAAGCCTCTCGATCTCGATCAGTTACGCGCGGTCATCAGCAAGGCGATCGCCGCGGACGAGTCGCGATCAAATGCCCAGATCGACGGCGCCACGGCGACGCTACCCGCTGTACCCGTTCTTATCGGGGAGACGCCGACGATGCTCGAGGTCTACAAGATCATCGGAAGGCTGGCGACGACCGATGCGCCGGCGCTGGTAACGGGCGAACGTGGCTCCGGCAAGGACCTTGTGGTCGCGACAATCCATCAGCACAGTGCGCGGGGCAATCACCCATTGCAGGTAGTCGACTGCAGTGAGATGACCGACAGCGCGGCGCTGCCCGATGGGCGCGGAACCCTCCATCTGATGCGAGTACATGCGATGCCGGCCCCGCTCCAGTCGCGGCTGGCGCGCGATCTCAAGGGTCAGGTTGGTCACCGTCCGGATAGCCTTCGTGTGGTCGCGTCCACCGATGTTGACCTGGCGGACGAAGTGCACGCCGGCCGATTCAACCGCGAATTGTTCGAGGCGCTGACGGTCATCTCGCTTCGCCTGCCACCGTTGCGCAATCGGCGCGACGACATCCCACTGCTCGTGCGGCACTTCATTCAGCGGTTCAACTTTGAACTCAATCGCAACATTAAGGCGGTGGATGAAGGGGTGACCAGGGCACTACAGGCTCACGCCTGGCCAGGTAATGTGGGCGAGCTCGAACGTGTCATCAAGCGCGCCTGCATCGTTGCGAACGGCGACGTCATCACGATTGACGACTTGGGGGACAGCCTGTCGCGCGACCGGCTTCACATCACACACGAAGCGGAATCGAGCCTGGCGCGCGCAACACGCGCTGCGCTCCACGAGCGACTGGTCGAGAGTTCGACGGGCGCTTCAGTGTTCCATGCAATCGTCGACCTCGTAGAGACGACGCTGGTCAACGAAGCGCTGACGATTACGAATGGCAACCAGGTGAAAGCCGCCGACATCCTCGGCGTAAACCGGGCGACGCTGCGCAAGAAGATCTAATTGATCAGGCGACCGGAGCGTCCTCGTCGGCGCGCATTTCCCCTCGCGAGCGATACCACACCCATCCCAGACCGGTGACGGCGACGAGGATCACAATCGCCGGCACCAGACTGCCGACTTCTCGTGACGCGGCGCCAGCATACGCGTAAATGACGACGATCGGCGCTGTGCCAAGAAGGGATGCGCGTAGGAATGCCCCGCGGCGCATGCCCGAGAGGCCGGCGACCACGCTCGTGGTTTCCATCACTACCGGCAGCGCGCGTGTCAGCGCGACCGCCAGAACACCGTGGCGCGCAAACAGACGGTGGACGCGGGCGATTTCTTCTTCACCTGCGATCCGACGTGCCGCGCGGCGACCGTACCGCCTGACCAGTTCGAAGCCAAGCCACTCGCCGCCGATCGATCCAGCCAGGGACAACAACGCGCCCCACCACATGCCGAATGCAGCGCCGCTGAGAATCATGACCAGGCTCGAGGGCACTGGTAAGACCAGGTCGACGAAGAGAAGCAGAAAAACAGTGGCAGCACTTCCGCTGCCAGCCTGAGCGATCCAGCGCGACGCCATCGCGGAGACATCAACGCCGCCGGCGTTCTCGATAACCAGCTTCGACGCGATGACGCATGCGGCGACGAGGCCCGTCAGCAGGAAGACCCTTTTCATGCTGCGACCTGTTGCCTCGAGGTGGTCGAGGGCGGCCGTCGCCAGAAATGCGGAGCCAGGAGCCCTCGCTGTCTTGCGATCTCGATCAACAGGGCCAGCATCACCAGGTTCGTGAGCAACGGTCCGACGTTCGTCGGTTCCCCTGGCCGCACACCGTTGAAGGGACTGTCACGGTCGGTTAGAACACGCCCGCCCGTGACCGCGGCGATGGAGGCCAGCAAAGTTCGGTCGGCCGGAGCAGGGATTTCGGCGCCGGGCGCCCAGTAGGCTCCCTGGAGGATTCGCTCATCGCTGCCGTCGGCGCGCCCAACTGCCACTGAGGCCACATAGGTTCCCTCGTCGGACAGTGTGGTGACGCCTTCAAGTCGTCCAGGCGATGTGGCAACCAACGGAACCGAGACTGTCTCGTTGGGTCCTCTCAGTGACGCGGTCGCGTGGACGATTCGCCTCTCACCTGTTGCCGGCTCGAACGCCAGTCGCATGCGCAGGCCTTGCTGCGTTGGCTCCAGCTCCATCACCGCCGTCGATGATTCCGCCTGCCGGCTGACCCAACGGGCGGTCTGCGCCCAGAGTCGTTCGAATGCGGGCCACGCCATGAAGCGCCGCATCGACGGCGTCTGCAGATCCGACGCGAACACGGCTACGCGACCGAGCCCGTTTCGCCAACCCGCGAGCAGGGGATCGCTGAGGTGTGAAACGACCATTGATTCGGCACCCGATTTCGCCGCGCCGACTGTGTATCCGCCAAACACCGGAGGCTTGCCAGGATCGATGCCGCGAGTAACGGCATGCTCGACGATCTGCGCCGTAAACGATTCGTGGACAACGGTTCCACTGGTACTCGCGGCAGCATCGCGGGAGACAATCTTCGGCAGATCGCTGACGTCGCTCGGAAAATATGCGCGGCCACCGGATTCCTCGGCCAGGCTGGTCAGCAGCGGCCGATCCGCGTCATCACCGATTGCCACGACGGATAGCTCGAACTGCCGGGAGTGGACCGCGTCGCGCAGTCGAGCCACGTCTGTGGGCGCGGTGCGGCCGTCCGATACCAGCAAGACGCGACGCTTCGCCACGCCGGAGGCGCGCAGCCAGGTTTCCGCAAGGTCAAGAGCCGGTGCGATCGAAGTTGCTCCCGCTGCGTCGAGGTTTCGCAGCTTGCGCGCCACGGCACCCACATCATGTGCCGCCGCGAGGGGCGCGATCGCCTGAGGTCTGCTGTCGAAGGCAATGACGCCAAACAAATCGGCGGGGGGAATCGCTTGCAACGCGCCAAGCACGGACTGACGGGCGAGCTCGATCTTCGAAACGCCTCCGACACCGTCGGCCATACTGCCTGACTTGTCGAATGCGAGTACGAGCGCGATGCCCGGACTGCGCGAGCCGCTTCGCGGTCGGAAATCGACTGGCAGCAGAGATGCGACCGAGCTTTGGACAGCGTTTGGCCTCCAATCGCCTCCGACGACCAACAGACCACCGCCGTCATTGCGAACGTAGTTGGCCAGCGCAGCTGCCTGTATGCTCGAGACGTCATCGTCTTTCACCCCCTCGAGGACGATCGCGTCATAGCGTTCGAGCGCAGATGCGTCGGCAGGCAGGGATGTCACCGATGCTCGTTGCACCCGCCATTCGGCCGCTTCGAATACGGGAAGGAGCGTCGGCAGATCGTCCGCCACGTACAGCAGCGACGGCCGATCCGTAACCGTCACCACGGTACCTGCTTCGGGAAGCGCATCAGGCAGACCGCTGATGCGCACCGCTGCGGTGTAGGTATGCAGTCCGGCTGCTCGCTGGACATCGCTGAACGTGCGGCTGGCCGTTCCATCCTCGGCGAGCGTCACGGGCGTCGACGCAATCGACTCACCATCACGCCGCAGCTCGACATCGACTCGTGCGCCTGGCCGGCCTTCCACCTCCGTCGTCAACGCAAACGGTTCGCCGGCTCTCACTCGCGCGGGCGCGCTGAGTCCGTTCACAACAGCCGAAAGCGGAGTGGAATCTGTGTCGAGTGGTAGAACGTCGATCTGGACCCCGTCGGTCGCAGCACGCGCCGCTTCGGCCGCGCTATTTCCAGTGGTTTCGTGTCCGTCGGATAGGACGACCACGCGTCCCAGCCCAGACGATCTCAATTCCTGACGAGCGAGACGTAACGCCGCCTCAACGTTTGTTGCCGCCGCACGTGTCCGCGATGTGATCGTCGCGAGGCGGAGATCGGGTCCGAGCTGCTTCTCAACAGCCGCATCTGCACCGAAGACGATAAGACCCGCGCGATCGCCGCGTCGCATCGTTCTGGCCGCGTTGTTGATCGCACTCACCGCCTTTGCTTCCGCAGCGCTCGACATGCTCGCAGATCGATCGAGAACAAACATCACGTCCTGGCGAGCAGCGCCCCACGGGATCCGGGGCGCCGTCGCCGCCGCCGCGATCCCGACGGCAATCGTCAAACGAAATACACGCGCTCCAAACGAAACGGGCCGGCTGAGCGCCGCTTCCGCTGCGAGGAAGACCAACGCGACGATTAGAAGTGGCACTGCCAACGCGCTCGCTTCGCGAGCGCCTTCGGACGGCAAGGGAGCAGATGGCGGCACCGAGAACCGCGGCATCGCGAGATCCGATTCTGTGTCCGTCGCGGGGTTCACGACGAACGGGTGAGGTCGATCTCCCAGCCGGATGTCGTAGATGCCGGCACGCACGATGGACGCCGTGGACACATGCCCGCCGTGCAGCGATGCTGGAATCGCCGCACCGTCAGGACCACGCACAGACACGTCGGGAGCGCCTGGTACGGTCCAGCGCAATGTCTCCCCGGCGACGAGAGCCGAGGCATTCTCCCCTTCGCGCGTCAGCCACGCGACGGCGTTCGAGATCAGGATCGGGAAGGCGGGCGTGAGAACAAAGGGCGACTGCCGAAGATCCACTCGGAGTTCAACCAGGCGTCGTCCCGGCGTCTCGAACGCGACCAAGGCCGGAAGGTTGCCCGCGCGGGCGATCACGTTCGAACCTTCGAGCAATCGTTCCCCAGTGGTGGGAACCGCCCGCAGGCCAGAAGCCTGAATGAATCTAGCCAGGGGATGATTCGCCGCAACCAGTCGCAGCGGTTCAGATTCACCACTTGACGGACCCGAGGGCAACACGAGCGTCGGCAACGTTCCTGAGGCGCCTTCACAACCGTCACAGACCACGAAGTCGTATCCGTCGGTCCGATGTGACTCGTCCGGCTCTGCGATGTCGAGGTCGACCGAACTGATACTCCTCAGCGCGCGTTCGAGAAAGAAGTTGCCCGATGTAATCAGCAGCGCCCGATCTCGTGACGACTGCGGGATTACGGCATAACGCACGTTGTCGGCGACAAGGGCATCGGCATTGAGCAGCCTTGCACTGATGATGACGGCGTCGATCACGGGCAGGCGGAGAGTCGCCGTGGTCATGGATCGTGCCCTGACACGCGGCCGCTCGGTTGCGATCGCCTTGCCGTCGCGTTCGAGCTCGAACGGCGCTTCGACGTCCTGATCGCCAAAATTGTGAATGCCGACGACGACTTCCGTGACGGCAGCAGGCTCTCTGAGCTGACGCGCGGCCAGTGACGTAATCGCGACGTTCGGGACGGCTTCGCCGACAGTGTTCCAGCGAAGATGTGCATCGCCGAGATCGACTGGGACTGCGTCGCTGAAGACAACGATCGGAATCCACGGACCGCTCGCCGCCCGAATCGCCGCGACGCCCGCCGCGATATCAACCGGGCCATCGATCGTCGTCAGACGCGGCAGCGCAGATCGAAGCTGCTGCTGGTCGACACCGCTGGCGACGGGTGCCGATAAGTCTTCGCTCCACAGGTCGATGCCCGTTCCAGCGAGAAGCGTCCGTGCGGTCTCCTCCGCGCGTTGACGCGCAGCGTCGAGTCGCGTTCCACCCTGCTGACGAGCCCCCATGCTTGCCGAGGTATCGATCAGAAACGCCACGCGCGGACGCGACAACGTCAGCGAGGGCTGCGCCAATGCGAACACGAGCGACAACAGCAGGCACGCCTGAATCAGGAGCAGTAATCTGCGGCGCAGACGGAGCCGGACAGTTGGCTGCAGACGTTGCGGATCTGCACCGTGCCACAAAAACAACGTTGCCACAGTCCGTCGGGCACGAACGATATGACGCCGCGCCAGCAAGAGCACCAGCGCGACCAGTGGAATGTAGAGCAACGCGAGAGGACTGAGCAGCCGCATCACAGTTCAGGCGTGCGACACGATCAGCTGCGCCCGCCGACAGGAAGCCAGGACCCTCTCGAGAGATGCCGTCGTCTCGAGCGACACCCACGGGACAGCTTCGGCGCGACAGAAGGATTCGAGTGCGTGCAGCCATTCGCCGAGCCGCGCACGGTAAGCGGCAACGGTCTCGGGGCTCACGACGAGCGGCGATGCCAATGGACGTTCGACGTCGGTGAGTTCGATGTCGTCAGCCACTTCGGGATCGATTTCATCGGGCGACGCAATGTGGACCAGTGCGGGCTGCAAGCCGCGATGAATCAGGTATCGAAGGCCATCCAGCGTGCCCGCGGGATCAAGAAAATCCGAGAGAACGATGACGAGACCGGGTCCACCGCTCAGCGAGCCGTAGCCCGTGAGAGCGGCGTTCAGCGCTGACGGGTGCTGCGGCGTTGCCGCGGTGAGCAGCGTGATGACACGCGTGAGCTGCCCGTGTCCGGCAGCGGGCGGAACAAATGCCCGGATTTGACTGTCGAAGGTCGCGACGCCAACGGCCTCCCGCCGGCCAACGGCGATGTAGGCGAGCGCCGCCGCCACCTTCGTCGCGAATGGCAGTTTGGCGGGATTGCCGACGGTCATCGACAGGCTCACGTCGACGAGCAGGTGAAGGCGCAGCTGTGCCTCCGCACGTGTCGTTCGGACAACCAGCTGGCGCAGCCGCGCGTGCACCGTCCAGTCGATCGATCGTGGATCGTCGCCGGCCTGATAGGCGCGAAAATCATGGAATTCGAGCCCGTGTCCGCGTACGTTCGCATGGCGCAGAGCGGGACTCCCGACGGTCGCGGCGAGACCGCGCGGCACAACCGCCAGGCGGTCGAGTAATCGCGCGTCGGCAGCCGAGAGCACTACCCCGTAACCCTGGCGATGACGTCCTCGACAATCGCCCGCGGAGTCACGTGATCGAGCTCGCCCTGGAAATTGAGGACGAGCCGGTGAGTCAGCGCGGCGCCGGCGGCGCGCCGGACGTCACCCGTCGACACGTGATAGCGGCCCGCCAGTAACGCCAAGGCCTTCGATGCCAGAACGATCGCCTGCGCCCCGCGAGGACTCGCGCCATAGCGGACGTACTGCGTCACGAGCGGGGTGGCTTCGTCATGTTGCGGATGCGTCGCCCGCACCAGCCGCAGCGCCACCGCCAGTGGTTCGTCGCCAATCTTGACCTGACGAATCAGCGACGTCATCGCGGCGATGAGGTCGGGCGAAAGGCGTCGCGTGACCACTGGCGTGCTGTCGCCGGTCGTACGGCTGATGATCTCCGCCAGATCCGAGACGCTGGGCATGGCGATTTCGATCTTGAAGAAGAACCGATCGAGTTGCGCTTCGGGCAGTGGATACGTCCCCTCCATTTCGATCGGATTCTGTGTGGCAAAGACGCAGAACGGTTCGTCGATTCGGTGCGACACACCAAATACCGTTACCGACCTCTCCTGCATGGCTTCGAGAAACGCAGACTGCGTGCGCGGCGTCGCCCGGTTGATTTCGTCGGCCAGCACCACATTCGCGAAGATCGGACCGGGCTGAAATGAAAATTCACGAGTACCGTTTGAATGTTCGGACAGCACGCTCGTGCCGGTGACGTCTGCCGGCAACAGGTCGGGCGTGCATTGGACGCGGGCGAATCTCAGACCAACGGCCTCGCTCAGCGTCCGCACCAGCAGCGTCTTGCCGAGCCCCGGCGGTCCTTCGAGAAGCGCGTGTCCCTGGCAAAAGAAGCACAGAAGGAGTTGCTCCACCACGGCGTCTTGCCCGACGAAGATGCGGCCGATTTCGGTGCGCAGCGCGTCAAATCCGGCGCGGAAGGCTTCTGCCTGCGTCTCTATGGGATTGGTCACCCGATTCATAGTGGCCTCAAGGTCGGATCGCGGTGAAATAGGCGCGTACCGTGTCGCGCACCTCGGCGGGCACCTGTTCCCGAACCAATGCTGTTTCCGCGCGGCCAAGAGCGTCGCGGTACTGAGCCGCGTATCTGCCGTTCCGGACTGACGATTCGCGGCCAATGCTCGTCGACGTCTGACCCGCACTTACCCCGCCTGCCCGCTTCGGCGTCTGCGTCGCACGCGCGCCGGTTCCTCCTCCCGCTTCGCCCTGGTGGGAACCCGAACTCGACCCGGCATCGCTGGCCGACCGGCTTCCCATGGCAGCGTTCGGCGGCGCCGCGCGTGGAGCGCTAACGTCGGCTTGAGCGGACGCTGCGGCCGGTCGCCCTGATTGCCCGGCAACATCGTCTGCAGTGCCGCTTGGAGACCCCGGGGCCGTTGCCTTTTCCCCGAATGGAGTTTGCTCGCGCGTCCGCGGTTCGTTACTCGAGCGGTCCCTCATGTCAGCACTGGCGCCGGTTGGTGGCTCACGCCTCGACTGGATTGCGGCGGAAGAAGGAGTGCCGCTTCGTCCTTCGGCCCTCTTCGAACCGGAGGTCGTCGACGCCAGGCCCTCGCTCCCAGCGGGCGGCGGGCCGGACCGCGGCGGAAAACCGGCGATGCCGCCGGCAAAAAGGAACACCGCCGCCGCGCATGCCCCTACGAGGAGTTTCGTTCCCGGCCACCACTGGTGAGGAACGGCTTCGGCGAGAGACACGGTACTCAGCCGGTTCTCGGCTTGATGAACGATTAGACGCGAAACGAGATCGTCGGTAGCCGCGAATTGCACAGCGGTGGCGAGAACGTCGTCGAAACCGCAGCGATCGTCGATGTCACCCGCCACCTGCCGCAGGTCCGGCGCCCGAACGAACGTTGCGATCGCCGCTCCGACGATCGCAGCCGCCATCGCCGACGCGACCAGCAACATCTCGATAGGTCGCGTAGGGCGGGCGGCAGCGACGGCACCGGCCGCAGCGATCAGCGCCAACGCACAGGCAACCGAAGAATTTCGCCCGAACGCGACTCGAATCGCACGGCGCCGGAAACGCCCGAGCTCCTTCAGCAACGACACGGACGGCATCGGTCGATTGCTCATACGCTCTCTTCGACCAGATATCGTGCTGTCATGTCCGCGCGAGCGGCGACCGCGAGCAGGCAGGCGAGCGAAACGCCGACGCCGGCGATGACGATTCCGCCGGCGTGACCATTCGTCATTGCCACGAGGATCAACGAGACTGTCGTCACCGCTGAGGCCAGCCACGTGGTGACGCCACTCCGAATCGACTGCTCAAAAATCAGCGCCCACGCAGCGGCGACGGCAACCACCGCCGTCGTGTCGAGCGCGACGGCGACGAGGCTCACCGGCGTGATCGCCGCAGCCTGCTGCGCGTAGACGAGCACCGGCCACGATCCCAAGGACAAGATGAGCAAAGCGACAACGCTTGCCGCGAAACGTGTGACGACGATCCGTGATGGGCGGAGAGCTGAGAAGAGCGAGAGGAGGACGAGGTCGTTTCCGCGCTCGCGAGCACCGCAGCGGCACACCACCCAGGGCGCGACAATCGCTATCGCCAGCTGCTGCGCCAGCACCAGTTGGGGAAACAGTGCGGATCCAGCATGCAACGGAACGCCCCTCGGCCAGATCGCGGCAAAGGCCGCGGCGGTGACCACCAGCGTGCACGCCGCAACGCTGAACGCTGCGCGACGCGTCATCACGAGCAATTCCCGCGCGAATATCGATGTCATGAATCGAGGCGCACCACGCGAGTGATCCAGGGCGCTGCAGCCGGAGCACCGACAGCCGTCAGAAGGACTGCCGCCCCGCCGGAGCGGACATCAACGATCCAGTCTTCGATCCGACGGGTCCACTCCGCGTCGAGTCCATCGCACGGATTCTCCAGCAGCACGATCGGCAAATCACTGTCGAGGGCGATGGCAACCGCGAGGAGTCTTCGTTGCGCCGCACCCAGGCGGTCGACTGGCGCGTCGAGGTCGATCCCCGTTTGCTGCAGGTGCATTCCAAACGTGTGGCTCTTGCCGCGTACTCGTCCTGCGCAGGCGAATCTCCAGAGGTCACGAGCGCGGATCCCCGGACGAAGTGTCATTTCAGCGCCGGGCGCGTAAGCCACACGCTGGCGTGCGCGGAATGGATCGCGTACGCCGTCGATGCCGTCGAGTAGCACCGTTCCTGAGTCTGGCGGTGACAACGTCGAGGCAACCTGGATCACGGCGGTGAGAGCGGCGTCGTTGGACGCGGTGACGGCGACGCTCTCGCCTCGAGCGACGTGCAGCGACAAATCGCGAACAACGGGCAAGCCGGCGCGATGCTTAGTTATCCGATTCAGCTGCAGCATGCGCTGACGCCTTCATGTGAACGACAACGGCGGTGCGTCCGTTCATGACGACCGGATGATTCGGCTCAGAAAAGCCCCAGGGGCTGGTATCCAAAGAACATGAGAACGTTGGATCGATATCGTCATCGGCGATTCCTCCACTGACCTCCTGGCCTGGCAGCAGTTCGCGTCGCCCGGCGGCCGGTTCTGCAGAAAACCCGCATTGGTTCAGGATCAGACTCGAAACGTTCCTCACGTGTACACCGTCCCCGGTTCTGGCGATACGCAGGAGTGCCGGGGTAACGGCACCCTCAAACGTAAACGCCGCACTCTGGCCGAGGCCGAAGATGCCCGACAACGTTGAGAAACCTGATTCATCCAGATGGATGGCGGCCCCACGGTCATTGGAGTCGGCGATTGCGCCATCCTCCACGTCCGCACGGATTGTGTACGCATCGCGTGCCGGAAATTCAGCGACGCCTCGCAGCGTCACGATGGACGCATCAGCGCCCTCGTACTGATCGACAGACGAAGCGTGATGGATCGTGATCGATGCCCATGGTCCGACCCGGCCGGCCGCAAGGATCGCAACTGACCCCAGCGCTGCCGACGCGGCAATTGCCGCGAGCATGCCGCCGCGCCGGCGGATCTGGACGAACGTCGTTAGTGCAACGAACAGCGATGCGTAGCCGACGAGCATCGTTGAGGAGCGAGAGGTCCACCGCCGCTCGCTTGGAAGCGGTCCAAGCGTCGGCGTCCCTAGGCCGCTGTTCAACAACGGCGCCTGTGCACTGTGCAACGCGATCGCCTGTCGCTGTGCGTCAGTCAGCGAGGCGATTTCCGCATCAGACAGGATCACGTCATCGGCCGCATCGAACCCCCGCCAGGAATGCGGAATCGAGGTGCCGTCAAGGCGCGCGACGCATCCTGGCGGACTTGGATGGGGGCTGGCTCCGCAGACGATCAGCCGTGGTGCCGTGGAATCGTTCGACAAGATCTGAACGGGAGCCTGAGTCTCCGCCATCGTCGCGTCGTTCGATACGAGTCGTACCGTTATGACGTCACGCGGATCGGCACTGCGTATGTAGACCTCCAGCTCGCGCCGAATTCGCGGTGCAACGGCGACGGGCCAACGTACTTCGGCGGGCCCCCACTGGACGACCAGATCTCCGCTGATCGGTTGCGATGCGCTCGATACGTCGATTCGAACGGCGACCCAGCGTCCTGGGCGGACGTAACCGGACAGCCCCGCCCACGCGTGAAGGTCGACGCCTTGTGCGCTTGCCGGGCCCGCGAGGGCCAGCAGACTCACGACGAATGCAAGTCGTGTCGACCTGCGTACGAGCGTCATGTGCGGCGGCGGGCGGCCAGGCCCGCCAACCCTGTACACAGGGCTCCGACCATCGTGAACAGTCCGGCCGACAGACGCCATTCGGGATACGCGAACAGCTGGTGAGGAATGGGCGACGTGCGATAGAGGAGCTCGGATCGGAATATGTCGATGTTTGCGGCGGAGGCGATGGCAACGACCGGATTGGCGGCGAGAGTGCCATTGAGTACTTCCGTCGGCAGCTTGCCGACCAATGGGCCGATCGCGAAGATCCCGCACGACAGCGCGACGCACACACAGAGCGCCGCGGCTGTCGCATCGAGCGGGTCCGCGAAGACCGCGCGCGACATGCGACCGATCCCGGCTGCAGCAACAGCTGTCGTTGCCAGAACGGCGTGTGCCTCGAGTACGGATCGGGCGTCGATGCCGAACCGCAACATCAAGGCCGCAGAAGCCAGCGTCCACGCGGCAATGCCGGCCAATGAGCGGATCGCGATGCGCCGGCTCGACTGCAACACCACACCGGCGACCGGGCAGATCAAGACGACGGCGGCTACGTCTGCGATCAGTAGATACAGGGGGGTCATGCGCTCGACAGTCGGGCCGGTAGTATACCGTCGGACCCGACCACGAAGAACCCCTAAGTTGTTGAATCGAGTGGCTTTGTTGTCCGGCAGCGACGTGCAGGCTGCTGCTTCTGTAGCCAGCGCTGCTTAGAAACCGGTCATCGGCCTTCTATGCCGGAAAGGATCGTGTTCACAAACTGGTCTTCCGGAATGGCGCCCAGAATTTCGATCGTCGTTCCTTCCACGACCGTCTTCGGAACCCCGGTCACTTTGTACTGCTGTGCCAGATCAAGGAAGTCGGTCGCCTCCACGCAGGTGGCGACAATCTGTGGACTTTCGACCGCCATGCGATGCGCGAGCGTGACCATTCGCGGGCAATGTGGGCACGTCGGCGTGACGAATACCTTGACGTCGATCGGCGACGTGGCGCGGGTCGCGATTGCCGAGCGCGAATCCGCGCTGAGACCCGACTCCCCTGTTCCTGCGAGCACGACCCCTTCGATGAGTGAGGAAAATTCGTATCCCTCTGGAGCCCCGAGAAATCGAATTCGCGTGTCCTCACCGTCTCGGAGGAGGACCACGGCCGGACTGCGATCGATGCCATAGCCGGCGGCGCGATCGCGGTCCAGTATGACGTTCACTTCTTCCGTCGACACGAGATCGCTCAGTGATGCGACTTCATCGACGATCTGTTTGGCGATCAAGGCGCTTTCCGGTGCGCCGATTGTCTGGGTGAACAACAGCAGCGTGACGTGGTGGGTAATTGTCGACAACCGGGCGGTAACGGTCTTGCGGTCGGGTTCGGAAAGGAGAGGCACCTACAGATTGAACAGGTCGTCGAACGCCTTGCGAGCGCTGTCGACCTTCGGTGTGGTCGTCTCGCGTTCCACAGTAGTGCGGGGGTTATAGAACGCACACGTGTTGCGGGTGTTTTTTGGCGAAATTCGAGCCGTCACGGTCGTCTCCATACATTCGAACCGACTGCCTGGATCAAAGGAAGTGCATTGCGAGCAGCTATGGAGATCGGTGCCACAGCGAACGCACCGGGCGTCGAGCGTGATGTCGTCGTTGACGACCGTCCCACACTGCGAACAGCGGACAACCTGCCGGAATCCCGGCATGTTGATGTTGCGTGGGCCATCCTGTGAGATGCGCCGGGCGCCAGCTGGTGCGCCTGGCTCAGGCGCCGGGCGAGATTGCGGCTTTGGCTGACGATCGCGCTCGTCGTCCTGATAGCCGCGCTGGCGATACTTTCGATCGCTCATCGGGGCGTGATTGTACTCTCGACCGTGGATCAGGTAGGAGAACGGTTACAGGGGTGTGGATCGCGTGCGTCGTTTACGCATAAGATCGCGCGATTGCACGGATTCAAGTGGGGTAAACCTCGCTTGATCCTTTTTTCACAACTGTGGTACACGTAGGGACTGGCCGCTCTGGTTTCGCCCGTTACCAGTTCCCACAGGCGCATCTCACGAAAGATTCTGCCTCGCGGGCGCGCCAACTATCAGCCAACCGATGCCGCAGATCTTCCGTCGCAGCGCGAATACCTTTTCAAAACTGAGTCTTTTCGGCCTGCTGTCCCTGGTCGGCGGGCTGATTCTCTTTGCGATGGTGCTGGGTCGCTCCGGATACGTGACCCGCGCCAACGAGTACATCGAGCAGCCGATTCAGTTCAGCCACCTGCACCACGTGACCGACGACGGCATTGACTGTCGGTACTGTCACACCTCCGTCGAGACGTCTCCGTTTGCCGGGATCCCGCCGACGAAGACCTGCATGAACTGTCATTCGCAGCTGTTCTCGACGGAGCCAATCCTGGAACCGGTGCGTGCGAGCTTCCGGGAAGACAAGCCGCTGCATTGGATCCGTGTGCACGACTTGCCGGACTTCGTCTACTTCAACCACAGCATCCATGTGAAGAAAGGCATGGGATGCGAAACGTGCCACGGTCGCGTCGACCAGATGCCGCTGATGGAGCAGGTCAACACCCTACAGATGGAGTGGTGCTTGAACTGTCATCGCAATCCCGAGAACTACGTCAGGCCACGCAGCGAGATCACCACCATGGGGTACCGGCCGCCGGTGCCGCAGTCGGTGATCGGCCCGCAGCTGGTGAAGGAATACGGCATCAACTCGCTGACCAGTTGTTCGACGTGCCATCGGTGACTCTCTCATGAACGAACGTCCTGACATCGAGGCGCTCCGCGCCCGCCTGGACGGTACCCGCGGCCGCGAATACTGGCGCAGCCTCGAGGCGCTGACCGGCACCCCTGAATTCAAGGAATTTCTTCATCGCGAATTTCCACAGAACGCCTCCGAGTGGCTCGATCCGGTGGGCCGCCGCGGTTTTCTGAAGTTGATGAGTGCATCGCTCGCGCTCGCCGGAGTGAGCGCGTGTACTCGCCAACCGAACGAGGAGCTGGTGCCGTACGTGCGGCAGCCGGAGGAAATCGTCCCCGGCAAACCGCTGTTCTACGCGACGGCCATGACGATGAACGGCGCGGGCATGGGTCTGCTCGTGGAGAGTCACGAAGGGCGCCCGACGAAGATCGAAGGCAATCCCGATCACCCTTCGAGTCGTGGGGCGACGGACCTGTTCGCGCAAGCCTCGATCCTCGGCTTGTACGACCCGGATCGCTCCCAGACACTGACGCACCTCGGTGAGATCCGCACCTTCACGGCGTTTGTCACTCAGGCGAAGGAAATCCTCGCGGCCCAGAAGAGCAAGCAGGGCGCCGGTTTCCGTCTCGTAACCGAGACCGTCGCATCGCCGACGCTTGCCGCGCAGATCCGTGAGCTCCTGCAGGAATATCCATCTGCCAAGTGGATCCAGTGGGAACCCTTTGGTCACGACAACGCCCGCGAAGGCAGCCGGATGGCGTTCGGCGAATATGTCACGCCGCAGTACTCGGTGGACAAGGCCGACGTCATCCTGACGCTCGATGCCGACTTGCTTTGCACCGGCGCTGCCGGCATCCGTTACGCTCGCGCCTTTGCGTCGCGTCGTCGGATCGAAGGTGATGCGTCGAAGCAGAACCGCCTCTACTCGGTCGAGAGCTCCCCGACCAACACCGGCACGAAGGCGGACCATCGTCTGCTGCTGAAGCCGACGCAGGTCGAAGCGTTTGCTCGCGCCATCGCATCGCAGCTGGGTGTGAGTGCGGCGGGGCAAGCTTCCGTGCCGGAAAGTGCGCAGAAATTTCTCGCCGCCGTCGCCAAGGATCTGCAAAACGCGCGCGGCCGCAGTCTCGTCGTCGCCGGCGATGGTCAGCCGCCGGTCGTGCATGCGCTCGCGCATGCGATGAACAACGCGCTCGGCAACGTCGGCGCCACCGTTGTTTACACGAACACGTCGGAAGCCGTGCCCACGAATCAGCTGGCGAGTCTGCGCGACCTCGTTGGCGAGATGCGGGCGGGGACCGTCGAGTTCCTGCTGATCATCGGCGCCAATCCGGTCTACGCCGCGCCGGCGGACATGAAGTTCGCGGCAGCGTTGGAGAAAGTGGCGGTGCGGGCGCACGTCGGCCTGTACGAAGATGAGACCGCTGCGCTGTGTCACTGGCACATTCCCGAGGCGCACTATCTCGAAGCGTGGAGTGACGTCCGCTCCGACGACGGCACGGTCACGATCGTTCAGCCGCTCATCGCTCCGCTCTACAACGGCAAATCCGCTCACGAAGTAATCGCGGCGATTGGGCCGGCCGGTGAACGCAGCGGCTACGACCTGGTGCGGGATTATTGGACGACCCAAGGGTCAACAACTGGCGTCCCCGCACCGCAGCAAGAGGGACAACGTCCTGCGCCGGCTGCAGGCGCGGCGCCGTCCGCTCCACCCAGATCCAATCAGGGCAACGCCCCAGCGCGAACGGCGCAAGCCGGGCCAGCGCCGACACCGACTGCCGCCGCGAATGAACAGGCCGCTGCTCCCACTGGGCCAGCGACGTTTACTCCGGCGCCAGCTCCAAGCGCATTCGACAGTGCCTGGCGCAAGTGGCTGCACGACGGGATGGTGCCCAACACCGCGTTCACGCCGAAGTCAGTGGCGTTGCGTCTCGACTTGTCGGGAACAACGCCGACGCAGACGAGTCAGGGTCTGGAAGTTGCCTTCCGTCCGGATCCGAGCGTGTGGGACGGACGGTTTGCCAACAACGCGTGGCTGCAGGAACTGCCAAAGCCGCTGACCAAACTGACCTGGGATAACGCCGCGTTGATGTCGCCCGCGACCGCCGATCGGCTGAAGCTGGTGGGCGGCGACATGGTGACCGTTCGCAAGGGGAACGTCACGGTGACCATACCGGCGTGGATTTCGCCAGCGCACGCGGCGGACACGGTGACGCTCCATCTTGGTTACGGCCGCAGCCGTGCCGGCCGTGTGGCGAACGGTATTGGCTTCAACGTCAACCCACTACGGACCAGCGACGCGCCCGACATCCTGACCGGCGTTGAGATCGCCAAGACGGGCGACAGCTACGACATGGCGTGCACGCAGGATCACTGGTCGCTCGAAGGCCGGAACCTGGTGCGTGTCGCCACCACCGAGCAGTACACGCGCGATCCACAGTTTGCCCGGAAGCAGGAGGAGACCCCACTCACCGGCCTGTCGATGCTGCCCGACTACAAGTACGAGGGCTACGCGTGGGGCATGTCGATCGATCACAACGTGTGCACCGGCTGTAACGCGTGCGTCGTGGCGTGCGTGGCGGAAAACAACATCGCTGTGGTCGGCAAGTCGCAAGTGCTGAACGGTCGCGAGATGCACTGGCTGCGCATCGATCGCTACTACACCGGCGACATCGATAATCCTGACACCTACCATCAGCCGATGCTCTGTCAGCAGTGCGAGTCGGCGCCATGTGAGGTGGTCTGTCCGGTTGCGGCGACGACCCACAGCAGCGAAGGCTTGAACGACATGGTCTACAACCGCTGTGTCGGCACGCGCTACTGCTCGAACAACTGTCCGTACAAAGTGCGCCGCTTCAACTTCCTGCTCTACTCCGACTGGAACACCGAGAGCACGAAGCTGCAGCGCAATCCGGACGTCACGGTGCGCAGCCGCGGGGTGATGGAGAAGTGCACGTACTGCACGCAGCGCATCAGCCTGGCGCGGATTAATGCCAAGCTCGAGGATCGCCAGATTCGCGACGGTGAAGTCGTGACCGCCTGCCAGGCGGCGTGCCCGACCGACGCGATCGTGTTCGGCAACATCAACGATCCACAGAGTCGCGTGACGCAGCTGAAAAAGAACCCGTTGACCTACGGCCTGCTGGCGGAGCTGAACACCAAGCCACGGACGACGTACCTGGCGGTGGTTCGCAATCCGAACACTGAACTGGAACCGCCGGCAACGACTCGCACCGAGGGTGAAGCGTAATGGCGGAACCGACCTCCCATCATCATCCTCGCGTTGCCGCCGCCGCGGCAGCCGACCCGGCGCTCGCCGAGCTGCTGGCGCGCACGCCCGAGGTAATTGCTCCTGGTCACACGTTCGAGTCGGTGACCGACTCGATCGGTCACCTGGTGTTATCAAAGCGGACGCCGATCGGCTGGTTCTTTGGCTTTGCGATCGCGTTCGTGCTGCTGATGATCCTGAACGTCACCATTGCCAAGCTGTTGTTGACCGGCATTGGCATCTGGGGCAACAACGTTCCCGTTGGCTGGGCGTTCGACATCATCAACTTCGTCTGGTGGATCGGTATCGGTCACGCCGGCACGCTGATCTCCGCGATTCTGCTGCTGTTCCGGCAGGGGTGGCGCACGTCGATCAACCGGTTCGCGGAAGCAATGACGCTGTTTGCCGTGGCATGCGCAGCGATGTTTCCGCTGCTCCACACAGGCCGACCGTGGCTGGCCATTTACTGGCTGTTCCCGTACCCCAGCACCATGGGCGTGTGGCCGCAGTTCCGCAGCCCGTTGATGTGGGACGTGTTCGCGGTATCAACCTACGGCACGGTGTCAGCGCTGTTCTGGTTTACCGGCCTTGTCCCCGACATGGCGACGCTGCGGGATCGCGCCAAATCGCGAACGGCACAAGTGATCTTTGGAATGTTGTCGCTGGGATGGCGCGGCTCGGCCCGCCACTGGCACCGCTATGAGATCGCCTACCTGCTCCTTGCGGGGATCTCCACGCCGTTGGTGCTGTCGGTCCACTCAGTCGTGAGCTTCGACTTCGCGGTGTCGGTGCTGCCTGGCTGGCATACGACGATCTTCCCGCCCTATTTCGTCGCCGGCGCCATCTACTCCGGGTTCGCGATGGTAATGACGCTGGCCATCCCGTTGCGCAAGTTCTACGACCTCGAAGGCTTCATCACCATGCGGCACATCCACAACATGACCAAGATCATGCTGGTCACCGGGATGATCGTCGCCTATGGCTATACCAACGAGGCGTTCTTCGCCTGGTTCAGCGGGAACAAGTACGAAGAATTCATGATGTACAACCGCATGGCGGGTCCGTACATGGTGTTCTACTGGGCGCTGATCAGCATCAATGTCGTGATGATCCAGTTGTTCTGGTTCCGCAGCGTGCGTGACAACCTGCCGCTGTTGTTCATCCTTTCGCTGCTGGTCAACGTCGGCATGTGGCTCGAGCGGTTCGTGATCATCGTCATGAGCCTGCATCGCGACTTTCTGCCGTCGTCCTGGGACATGTATGCGCCGACGCGCTGGGATTTCGGCATGTTCCTCGGCACGATCGGCCTGTTCCTGGCGCTGTTCTTCCTGTTCATCCGGTTCCTGCCGGCCATCGCGATTTTCGAGGTAAGGACGATGGTGCCGCAGGCGAAGTTGAACGCGGAGCATCACGGGTAACCCGATGGCGCACGAAGAGATTGCTCCCACGATTTATGGCCTGATGGCCGAGTTCGAGACGCCCGACGCGCTCGTCGCCGCGACGACCAAAGCGAGGCTCGCCGGCTATCGCCGGATGGACGCATATTCCCCGATTCCGATCGAGGAGCTGAGTGAAGCGCTCGGGCTGCCGCGGACGCGCCTGCCGAAGCTGGTGTTTCTCGGCGGATTGCTCGGGGGACTTGGCGGCTACAGCCTCGAGTACTACTGCGCCGCGATCGGTTATCCGTTGAACATCGGCGGCCGCCCGCTTCACAGCTGGCCGCAGTTCATTCCCGTGACGTTCGAGACGACGGTCCTCGGCGCTGCGCTGTGCTGTTTTGTCGGCATGTGGGCGCTGAACAAGCTGCCGCAGCCCTATCACCCTGTTTTCAACGTGCCGGCGTTTGCGCGCGCATCGACCGATCGATTTTTCCTGTGTATCGAGGCGAGCGACCCCGCGTTCAAGCCGGACGCGACGCGCCAGTTCCTCGAAGGCCTTCATCCACTAGGAGTGTCCGAAGTTGCGCCGTAATGTGATCGGAAGCCTGGCGCTTCTAGGGTGCGTGGCGCTCGCCGGGTGCCGTCAGGACATGCATGACGCGCCGCGTTACGAGCCCCTCGAGGCGACCACGTTCTTCAGCGATGGGCGGGCGTCACGGACGCTGATCGCCAATACCGTCGCGCGCGGGCAGTTGCGTGAGGATCGCCACCTGTACGAAGGGATCGTCGACGGCAAGCCGGCGGAGACATTCCCGATGCCGGTGACGGCGCAGGTCATGGCGCGCGGTCAGGAGCGCTTCAACGTGTTCTGCTCCCCCTGTCATGGTCGCAGCGGCGAAGGCGACGGCATGATCGTGCAGCGCGGTTTCCGCAAGCCGCCGTCGTACCACGAGGATCGGCTGCGCAACGCACCGGTCGGGTACTTCTTCGACGTCATGACGCACGGCTTCGGCGCCATGCAGGACTATTCAGCGCAGCTGCCCGTGGCGGACCGCTGGGCGATCGCGGCGTACATTCGCGCGCTGCAGTTCAGTCAGCGCGCCTCGGTCGACGACGTGCCGGCCGATCGACGCGCCGATCTGGACCGCGGGCCGCAGGTCAGCGAACCGCGACCGCAACCGCAGGAGGCAAGGTAAGTGGCGACGCACGCCGAAACCCTGACGTTCACGCCGCCTGTTGCGGACATCGATACCCGGCGATCGCGCGCGCTCATTGCCGGAGTCGTTGGTCTGGCGCTGTGCGCGCTCGGATTGTTCATCGATCGCGGTCACTTCTTCCGGGCGTGGCTGATCTCCTACTGGCTGTTCCTCGGCATCTCGCTAGGGTCGCTGGCGTTTGTGATGATCCAGCACCTGACCGGCGGCCAGTGGGGCGTGTTCCGGCGCGTCTTCGAGGCGTCGAGCCGCGTGCTGCCGTTGATGGCCATCCTGGGGCTGCCGATTCTGCTCGGCCTGTCGTACCTGTATCCCTGGGCCCACCCTGATTTGGTGGCGAAGGACGAGATCCTGCGCCACCGGGCCGTCTACCTGAATACCGGCTTCTTCATCGCGCGCTATGTTCTCTATTTCGCGATCTGGATCGGGTTCTCGACGGTTCTGAACAGCCTGTCATTGCGCCAGGACGCCGGAGACGTGTCGGTCAACCTGCGGCTGCAGCGGCTCAGCGGCGCCGGCCTGGTCGCGTATGCCCTTGGCGTGATGTTCGCGGGTATCGACTGGATCATGGTGCTGAACCCGCACTGGTACTCGACGTTGTTCGGGTTCCTGTCGATGGGCGGGCAAGGTCTGGAGGCGCTGTCGTTCACGATCATCGTCTCGGCGTTCCTGGTGCAGCGCGAACCGTTCCTCGGTTTCCTGAAGCCGCACCATTTCCACGATCTCGGCAAGCTGTCGCTGGCGTTCGTCATGTTGTACGCCTACTTCAACTTCTCCCAGTACCTGCTCACCTACGCGGCAAATCTGGTGGAAGAGATCCCGTACATGGTGACGCGCATTCACCATGGCTGGCAGTTCCTCGCGATCTTCCTGGTTGTCTTTCACTTCGCGGTGCCGTTTCTGTTCCTACTGAATCGCGATCTGAAGCGACGGCCGCACCGCATCCTCTGGCTGGCCGCATTCATTCTGTTCGTCCGATGGGCGGACATCCTGATGCTGGTGTCTCCGGAGTTCGCATCAAACGGCCAGAACATTCACTTCCTCGGTGAAGAGGCCGAAAGTCACTTCTTCGTTCACTGGCTGGATCTCGCCGCACCGCTCGCAATCGGTGGTCTGTGGCTGTGGATGTTCTTTACGCAGCTGGCGAAGCGGCCGCTGCTGCCAATCGGCGATCCGTATCTCTACGAATCACTCCAGCAGGGCGGAGGTCACTGATGGCACACGGACACTATTCGGGACCATCGGAGCCGCTGCAGCCGCTCACTGACGCGGACGTGCAATACATGTCGACGCCGGCAGGCGCGGGCTATGAGCACACCGACGCCAACGTTTGGCAGATCATCAAGTTCGGCATCTGGCTGGTGCTCACCGCGGTCGTCGTGCACATCGGACTTGGCGGCATGTACAAGATGCTGATCGAGCAGGCGAAGGTGACGACGGAGCAGCCGTACCCGCTGGCGTCAACGACGGAACCGCGGCTGCCTCCCGCGCCACGGCTGCAGCAGTTTCCGCGGAACGAGTATTACGAGCACTACACCGTCGAGCAGCAGAAGCTTCACAGCTACGGGTGGGTCAACAAAGACGCCGGGGTGGTGCACATTCCGATCGAGGACGCAATGCGGCTGACGCTCGAGCGCGGCGTGCTGCAGAGCGTGGCGCAGCCGACGCAGGAGACGCCAGGGCTGATGCCGTCGGATTCGAGCTCAGGACGGACGATGGAGCGGCGGCGGGAATAGGGGACCAGTAATGCGTGCAATGCAAAAATCAAAATTCGAAATGCAAACAGTGATCAGCCCGTGGCATCAGGGCCGTCGTGTGCTGCGCTGCGTTTTTGCATTTTGCATTTTGCATTTTGCATTCAGCGGCGCAGCCGCGGCCCAGGGTCCCAATTTCTTCAACGGCACCATTCCCGAGCAGGGCAAACCGTCCTCGCTGAGGCCTGAGCAACTGAAGGAAGTGTCGTTCAAGCAGCGGCTCAATCAGCAATTGCCGCTGGACGCGCAGTTCAAGGACGAGTATGCCCGCGACGTCACGCTGGGCAAGTACTTCAACCAGCAGCGTCCGGTGATCCTGGCATTCGTGTACTACCAGTGCCCGATGCTGTGCACGCAGGTGATGAACGGCATCTCGAGCTCGTTGCGTGCGCTGACGTTCACCGCGGGACAGGAATTCGACGTCGTGCTGGTCAGCTTCGATCCGCGCGACAAGCCGGCGGCAGCGGCGGAAAAGAAGCGCACGCATTTGAAGTACTGGGCGTCGGAGCAGACGTCTGGCGGGTGGCATTTCCTCACCGGCGACGAAGCGACGGTCAGGCGGGTCGCGAACGCCGCAGGGTTCAGCTATCAATGGGATCCGCAGACGGAGCAGTTTGCGCACGTCAGCGGTGTGCTGGTGGCCACTCCGGAAGGAAAGCTCGCGCGGTACTTCTACGGCGTGGAGTATTCGCCGAAAGAGCTGCGCATGGCGTTGGTGGAAGCAGGGCAGGGGCACATCGGCTCGCCGATCGACGAGCTGCTCCTCTATTGCTATCACTACGACCCGGAAAGCGGACGCTACGGCGTCATGATCATGAACCTGGTGCGGGCGGCTGGCATTCTGACGGTCGCATCGATGGTTGGATTCATCGTGATGGCGCGCCGGCGGGAGAAATCCGCCGCCCATCCCTGAGCCCGATATTTATGCTGTCTGGAATCCCGCTGTTTCCCACGCAGGCGTCAACACTCGCTCCGGATGTCGACGCGCTCTACTTCTTCATCCTGGCGGTCACGGCGTTCTTCGCCGTGCTGGTGTCGGTCCTCGTCATCTATTTCGGGTTCAAGTACCGGGACGCGACCGGCCTGAAGGTCGGTGCCCCGATTACCGGATCGATCCCGCTCGAGATCGGCTGGTCGCTGGTGCCGTTCTTCATCGCGATGGCGATCTTCTTGTGGGCGACGATCGTGTTCTTCCACGCGATGCGTCCGCCCGATCAGACGATTGAGATCTACGCGACCGGCAAACGGTGGATGTGGCGCTTCCAGCACGTCGATGGGCAGCGCGAAATCAACCAGCTGCACATTCCGGTCGGCCGTCCGGTCAAGGTGACGTTCACGTCAGAAGACGTGCTCCATGATCTCTACATCCCGGTGTTCCGCACCAAGGCCGACGCGATTCCGGGCCGCTACAGCGCAATCTGGTTCACTCCGACGAAGACGGGTGAATTCCATCTGTTCTGCGCCGAATACTGCGGCACCAGACACTCCGGCATGATTGGCAGCGTCATCGTCATGGAGCCAGACCAGTATCAGGCGTGGCTGTCTGGAGGCGGGTTGACCGGCCCGATGTCCGCACGCGGCGAGCAGCTGTTTCAGCAGCTCGCGTGCAACACCTGTCATCTCAATGACGGCACTGGGCGTGGGCCGTCCCTGGTCGGCGTATTTGGATCGCCGGTGAGGCTCAATACCGGTCAGACCGTGACCGCGGACGAAACCTACGTCCGCGAGTCGATTCTGACGCCGCAGATGAAGCTGGTGAACGGGTATCAGGCGCTGATGCCGACATTCCAGGGCCTGATCAACGAAGAAGGGCTCCTGAGCCTCATCGAATACGTGAAATCACTCGGGCAAAACCGGCCGGGCGGCCAGCAGGCGCAGGCTGCAGCGCCGGCGGCGGTAACAAAGTAGGGACCCCATGATTACAGCAACCGAATCACCGGTGAATTATCTGAACCACCAGACGACGGTGGCGTCGTGGCTCCTGACCAAGGACCACAAGCGCATCGGCTTGATGTACATGGTGGTCGTCACCATCGCCTTTCTGATCGGCGCGGTGTTCGCGGCGCTGATTCGTGCGGAGCTCGCGACCCCGGCGGGCGACCTGCTGTCGAGCGACGTTTACAACCGCGTGTTCACGATGCACGGCGTGGCGATGGTCTTCTTCGTCCTGATTCCCGCCGTTCCCGCGATTCCTTTCCAGCACAGTGGGATCCGAAGCTTGGAATTCACGTGACTTGAAGTCGCGG
>JADMIO011260234.1_pt1 | contig 89988 bp, 83 predicted proteins | sample 8958161 | NCBI WGS metagenome assembly JADMIO01 (sample SAMN16585339, study PRJNA669376) | soil metagenome | isolation source: Crop rotation soil | place: USA: Cullars Rotation, Alabama | collected 2011
GCGACAACTTGTCCACGTGGAATTCTAAGCTTAGGATCCCAATGTGCTGGAAAGCGATCGGTACGCCGCGCCAGGCACAGGATCTCGGAATCGCGACGGTCTTCCAGGATCTCGCCCTGTGCGACAACCTCGACGTGGTGGCCAACCTGTTCCTGGGCCAGGAGCGGCTTGGTGGCGGGGTGGTGCTCGACGAGGTCGGCATGGAGCAGGAGTCGTGGCGCTTGCTCCGCAGCCTCTCGGCCAAGATCCCCTCGGTGCGGATTCCCATCGCGTCCCTGTCGGGTGGTCAGCGGCAGACCGTCGCCATCGCCAGGAGCCTGGTCGGCTCGCCCAAGGTCGTCATGCTCGACGAGCCCACCGCTGCGCTCGGGGTAGCGCAGACGGCCGAGGTCCTCAACCTCATCGAGCGGCTGCGCGACCAGGGCCTTGGCGTGATCTTGATCAGCCACAACATGGCGGACGTCCAGGCGATCGCCGACCGCATCGTCGTACTCAGGCTCGGCAAGAACGCCGCGGAGTTCATGGTCGCCGAGGCGACGACCGAGCAGCTCGTGGCAGCGATCACTGGCGCGTCCGACAACGTCGTTGCCGAGCGTGCCAAGCGTGCCCAGGAGCGCGCCGAAGACAAGGACGGGCAGCATGGCTGACTCGCAGGTGGCAGCGGACCTCGCAGACGAGCGGCTGCTGCAAGGTGGTGCCGGCTTCCGTGGCTGGCTGGTCGCGACCGGCCGCCGGATCCGCAGCGGCGACCTCGGCGCCCTGCCGGTCGTGATCGGCCTCATCCTGATTTCTTTGTTCTTCTACTCGCGGAACAAGGTCTTCCTGTCGTCGCGGGAGCTGGTCACCATCACGCAGTTCGCGGCGCCGATCGGCGTGATCGCGCTCGGCGTCGTGCTCGTGCTCCTGCTCGGTGAGATCGACCTGTCGGTGGGCTCGGTCAGCGGTCTGTCCGCGTCGATCCTCGCGGTGATGGTCGTCTATCACGGACAGCCCTTGCTGCTGGCGATCGCCGTCGGCGTCGCGACGGGTGCTGCGATCGGCGTGGTCTACGGGCTCCTCTATACCAAGGTGGGGGTGCCGAGCTTCGTGATCACGCTGGCGGGGCTGATGGGCTTCCTCGGCCTCCAGCTCAAGGTGCTGGGGGAGCGGGGCACCGTGAACCTGCCGCGCGAGTCGGCGCTCGTGGCGTTCGCGCGCACCAAGTACGTGGACGGCACCGGGGCCTATGTGCTCGTCGCTCTCGTGGTCATCGCGTTCGCGGCGAGCCAGGTCTGGGGGATCCGGCGCCGGCGTGCGGCGAACCTGTCCGCGCCGTCATATCTGTCGGTCGCCATCAAGACCGGACTGCTGGCTGTCGGATTGTTCTATCTTGCCTACTACCTGAGCATCTTTCGTGGCTTCGGCTATCTGACCATCTTCTTCGTCGCGCTCGTCGTAGTGATGGATCTCGTGCTGCGCAAGACCCGCTGGGGAAGGCACGTCTTCGCCGTCGGTGGCAACGAGGAGGCAGCCCGGCGCGCCGGTATCAAGGTGGACCGGATCTACATCTCGGTGTTCGCGCTGACCGGCCTGTTCGCCTCCATCGGGGGCCTGCTCGCGGCCGGCCAGCTCACCTCCGTCTCCCAGACCACCGGCGGGACGGACACCAACCTCACCGCGATCGCGGCCGCGGTCATCGGCGGCACGAGCCTCTTCGGCGGGCGCGGGTCGGCGTACGCCGCCATGCTCGGCATCCTCGTGCTGCAGTCGATCCAGTCCGGGCTCAATCTGCTCGGCGTGGATGCGTCGGTCCGGTTCATGGTCACCGGCGGCGTACTGCTGCTCGCGGTGGCGATCGACTCGGTCAGCCGACGCGCCCGGTCCTCGAGCGGGCGCGCGTAGCCGATCCGGCCTCCTGGTTGCCTACAATCCATGCTGTCAATGCATTCGGGGGTCCCCGGACCGTCGTGCACCAGTTCAGCAGAGAGCCGGGTGGATGGGCATCGTGTCGGGACTTCGAGGGCAGGTACGCCGTGCCGTGCTCTCACGGGCGACGGCTGGTGGCGGGCTCGACCTCTCCAAGATCGACCGGGTGCCGGAGTCGCTGTCGTGGCCGCTCAACCGCGACGAGTTCGACCCGGTGCCCCGCATCGCGGAGGTCCGTGACCGCGAACCCGTGCACAAGCTCACGTCGTTCTTCGGCATCACCGTGTGGCTGGTCACCGGTGATGCCGAGGCACGTGAGGTGCTGTCGGACAACGCCAGCTACAGCAACGACATCAGGCCGCTCGTCGGCAAGGCCGGCTCGACGACGGACGGCGACATCGGTGGCCTCGGCTTCACCGACCCGCCGCACCACACCCGGCTGCGCAGGCTGCTGACACCGGAGTTCACCATGCGCCGCCTCGAGCGGCTGCGGCCTCGCATCGGGGAGATCATCGACGGCCTGCTGGACGGCGTCGAGGCGGCCGGCCCGACCGTCGACCTGGTGCCCGCGTTCGCGTTCCCGTTGCCCTTCCAGGTGATCTGCGAGCTGCTCGGTCTGCCGGTCGAGGACCGCGACACGTTCCGCGGGCTCGCCGCCGCCCGCTTCGACGTGACGTACGGCGGGACGGGCGCCTTCGGCGCGGTCTCGGGCTCCCGCCAGTTCCTGCTCGACTTCGCGGCCCAGCAACGCAAGGACCCCGGCGACGGGCTGGTCGGCCAGATCATCCGCGAGCACGGCGACGAGATCAGCGACTTCGACCTCGGCGGGCTGGCCGACGGCGTGTTCACCGGAGGCCTCGAGACCAGTGCCTCGATGCTGGCCCTGGGCACGGCCGTGCTGCTGAGCCACCCCGACGAGTACGCCGCGCTGGCCGACGGCACGGCCGACGTGGACAAGGTGGTGGACGAGCTGCTGCGCTACCTGGCCGTCGTACAAGTGGCCTTCCCGCGGTTCGCCAAGCACGACCTCGAGATCGCCGGTCGCAAGATCGGCAAGGGCGACGTGGTGATGTGCCATCTGGCCGGGACCAACCGCGACCCCGCCCTGGCCGGCGACGACCGGTCGCTGGAGGTGTTCGACCCGCATCGGGCGATGGCGGCGTCCAACCTCGCCTTCGGCCACGGGTTCCACCGCTGCGTCGGCGCCGAGCTGGCCAAGATGGAGCTGCGGATGGCCTACCCGGCGCTGGCGCGGCGCTTCCCGCATCTGACGCTCGAGTCGGCCGACCTCGACTTCAGACAGAAGTCGATCGTCTACGGCGTCGACTCGCTGCCGGTGAGGCTCGGCGCCCTGTCCACCCTGCCGTAGGTCGTCGTACGCTCGCGCACCGGCCGGTCGATCCCGCCGGCGATCGCGGTCAGCTCGGCGACCGTCTTGGCGGACCCGTGCTGCGAGCCAGCCATGCGGGAGATGGTCTCCTCCATCAGCGTGCCGCCGAGGTCGTTGGCGCCCGCCCGCAGCATCGCGCGCGTCCCCTCGACGCCGAGCTTGACCCACGAGGTCTGGATGTTGTCGATGCGCCCGTGCAACATGATCCGGCTGACCGCGTGCACCGCGAGGTTGTCGCGCAGGGTGGGACCGGGCCGGGCGACGCCGGCGAGGTAGATCGGCGCGTTGGTGTGCACGAAGGGGAGCGGGACGAACTCGGTGAACCCGCCGGTCTCGTCCTGGATGCGCGCGATCACGCGCAGGTGCTTGACCCAGTGGTCGGGCCGGTCGACGTGGCCGTACATCATCGTCGAGCTGGACCGGATCCCCAGCTGGTGCGCGGTGGTCACGACCTCGATCCACTGGTCGGTAGGCAGCTTGCCCTTGGTCAGCACCCAGCGCACCTCGTCGTCGAGGATCTCCGCGGCCGTGCCGGGGATGGTGTCGAGCCCCGCCTCCTTGGCCTGCTGCAGCCAGTCGCGGAAGCTCAGGTTGGTGCGCATCGCGCCGTTGACGATCTCCATCGGCGAGAACGCGTGCACGTGCATCCGCGGGACCCTGTCTTTCACAGCCCGGGCGAGGTCGAAGTACGCCGTACCCGGCAGCTCGGGGTCGATCCCGCCCTGCATGCACACCTCGGTCGCGCCCAGCTCCCACGCCTCCTCGGCCCGGTCAGCCACCTGGGTCAGATCGAGGCTGTAGGCATCGGCGTCCGTACGCCGCTGGGCGAACGCGCAGAACCGGCAGCCGGTGTAACAGACGTTGGTGAAGTTGATGTTGCGGTTGACGACGTAGGTGACCTCGTCCCCCTTGACCTGCTGCCGGAGTGCGTCGGCGAGCTCGCAGACCGCGCGCAGCCCATCCCCCTCGGCCGTCATCAGGGCCAGCGCCTCGTCGTCCGTGAGGGCGCCTGGGTCCGATTCCGCCCGCTTCAGGGCTGCGGTGAGCTGCGGGTTCCCCACGGGATGCAGTGAAACCCGGGCCTCCCTAGCGGTGCTCACCCTGGTAGGCCCGGGTTCGGCTGCATCCCGTGGGGAACCCGACGCCGCCAACTCCCGCAACACCCCCCAGTCCCCGTACACCGAGTCGAAGTCGTCGCGACGGTCCTTGGTCCGGCCGACGGTGTCGATGGAGGCGTGCAGGTCGGTTCGGCCCACGGACACGAAGCCGCCGTCGGGCTCCTGCCAGGGCAGGCCGGTGGGGTGGGTGCCGGAGGCGAGGCCATCGGGGCCGGCGAGAGCGGCGACGTGCCGGCTCACCCGGGGATCGATCCAGGGCTCGCCGTCGGCCAGGGACCGTACGACGTACTCGGGGTGCACCGTGAGGCGTTCCCGCAACACGAAACCCGCGGCGGCCGTCACCGACCGCAGTCTGTCCAGAGACGGCCAGGGGCGCTCGGGGTTGACGTGGTCGGGGGTCAGCGGCGACACCCCACCCCAGTCGTCGACTCCCGCGCCGAGGAGGGCGTGACACTCCTCCAGCGAGACCAGGTTGGGCGGTGCCTGGATCCGCATCCGCGGGCCGAGCACGAGCCGGGAGACGGCGATCGCGGCCAGGTGGGAGTCGAGCGGCAGGTCGGCGGCCGACCGCATCGCGGTGTCGGGCTTGGCGCGGAAGTTCTGGACGATCACCTCCTGCACGTGGCCGAACTGCTGCGCCATGCGGCGCAGCGCGAAGATCGAGTCCGCCCGCTCGGCCCGGGTCTCACCGATGCCGACCAGCAGGCCCGTCGTGAACGGCACCGAGAGGCGGCCGGCATCCTCCAGCACCCGCAGGCGGATCGCCGGGTCCTTGTCCGGCGAGCCGAAGTGCGCCAGGCCGCGCGTCTCGAACAACCGGCGCGACGTCGTCTCCAGCATCATGCCCATCGACGGCGCGACGGGCTTGAGCCGGTTGAGCTCGGACCAGGTCATCACCCCGGGGTTGAGATGCGGCAGCAGCCCGGTCTCCTCGAGCACCATGATCGCCATGGCGCGGACATAGTCGAGGGTCGACTCGTAGCCCCGGGATGCCAACCACTCGCGCGCCTCCGGCCACCGCTCCTCGGGCCGGTCGCCGAGGGTGAACAGCGCCTCCTTGCATCCGAGAGCGGCGCCCTGCGTCGCGATCGCGAGCACCTCGTCGGGCGACAGGTACGACGCCTCGAGCTTGCCCGGCACGGTCACGAACGTGCAGTAGTGGCAGCGATCCCGGCACAGCCGGGTGAGCGGGATGAAGACCTTGGGGGAGTAGGTGACGATCCCCGGCCTGCCAGCAGCTGCCAGCCCCGCGTCACGCACCCGGGCGGCGGCGTGGCAGAGCGCGGCCAGGTCGTCACCTCGGGCGGCCAGCAGCACCGCCGCCTCGTCGTGGTCGAGCGCGGCGCCGCGCTCAGCCCTGGCCAGCGCCCGGCGCAGCTGGTGCGAGGTCGGTGCTCCCTCGGTCATGCCCGACAGCCTAGGTGGCCCCCGAAGTGCTCGTCCGGCCGGCTCACAGACCGAGCGAGCGGCCGATGATCTCCTTCTGGATCTCGGTCGTCCCGCCGTAGATCGTGGCGACCCGGCTGTCGAGATAGGCCTGCGCGATGGGGTACTCCAGCATGTAGCCGTAGCCGCCATGCAGCTGCACGCCCTGGTTGACCAGCTTGTTCTGCAGCTCGGTCGTCCACCACTTCGCCATGGCGGCAGTGGCGGTGTCGAGCCCTCCCTCGAGGTGCCGTCGCACGCAGTCGTCGACGAAGGTGCGTGCGACCCGGGCCTCCGTCGCCATCTCCGCGAGCAGGAAGCGGTTGTGCTGGAACCTCCCGATCGGACGTCCGAATGCCTCTCGGGTCCTCGCGAAGTCGAGGCACAGCTCGACGACCTGCTCGCACGCGGCAGCCGCCTGACACGCGATGGTCAGCCTTTCCTGCGGCAGGTTGGTCATCAGCGCGACGAAGCCGGTGCCGGGCTCTCCCAGCACGTTGGCCTTCGGTACGGCGACGTCGGTGAACGAGAGCTCGGCGGTGTCCTGTGCGTGCAGCCCGATCTTGTCGAGATTGCGTCCGCGCGTGAACCCCTCCATCCCGCGCTCCACGACGAGCAGGCTGATGCCCTGGTGGCCGCCATCAGGATCGGTGCGGGCCACCACGACGACCAGGTCGGCGTTGATGCCGTTGGAGATGAAGGTCTTCGAGCCGTTGAGCACGTAGTGGTCGCCGTGGTCGACAGCCGTCGTCCGGATGCCCTGCAGGTCGCTGCCTGCCCCCGGCTCCGTCATCGCGATGGCGGTGATGGTCTCCCCGGTCACGCAGCCGGGCAGCCATCGACGCCGCTGTTCGTCGGTGCCGAGGCTGGTGAGATAGGGAACCACGATGTCGGTGTGCACCGAGAAGCCGAGCCCGCTGGCGCCCGCCCGGACCTTCTCCTCGCCCAGCACCATGTTGTAGCGGAAGTCGTCGATGCCGGGCCCGCCGTACTCCTGCGGCACATCGAAGGCGAGCAGCCCGAGGCCGCCGGCCTGCAGCCACACGTCGCGCGGGACGATCCCGTCCTTCGCCCACTGCCCGTGGTAAGGCGCCACGTTCTTGGCGAGCCACGCCCGGACCAGTCGCCTGAAGTCCTCGTGCTCCTCGGTGAGGAGGGGACGGGCAGGGAGGGTCACGCGACGAGCGCCTTCATCGTGCGCACGAGCGCAGGTACGTCGTCGGCGACGGGTGTGATCTGCAGATTGGTGACACCGGCCTCGCGGAAGGCCGCGATGCGCTCCTTCACATATCCCTCGGGTCCGACCAGGTTGACCATCTCGAGCAGCTCGAGCGGGATCTCGGCCTCCGCGTCGCGCTTGTGACCGTCGAGATAGAGGTCCTGGATCTTCGTCGCCTCAGCCTCATAGCCGTACTCGCAGGCCAGCGTGTTGTAGAAGTTCTTGCCCCGAGCGCCCATGCCGCCGATGTAGAGCGCCATCATCGGCCGCGCGAGGTCAAGGAGCCCCTTGACGTCGTCGCCGATCGCGCACATGCCGCCCGCGACGACCTCGAGCGGTGCGAGGTCGGCCGGCCGCTTGGCCGTGCCTGCCGCCAGCGCGTCGGCCCACACCCCGGCCGCCTTCTCGGGCGCGAACAGGAAGGGCAGCCAGCCGTCGGCGACCTCGGCGGCCAGCTCGACGTTCTTCGCGCCGAGCGCGGCCAGGTAGATCGGCACCGCCGAGCGCTCGGGCTTGGTCAGCAGCTTCAGTGGCTTGCCGAGGCCCAGCCCCTGGTCGCTGGGAAGGGGGAGAGTGACGGTGCGGCCCTCATATCGGAGCGTCTCCCGGCGGATCGCACGGCGCACCACCTCGACGACCTCACGAGTGCGCGTGATCGGCCGGTCGTAGGGAACGCCGTGCCAGCCTTCAATCACCTGAGGCCCGGACGCGCCGAGTCCGAGGATCGCGCGGCCGCCGCTGACGTTGTCGAGCCCGGCGGCGGTCTGTGCCAGGAGGCCAGGAGTCCGGGAGTAGATGTTGAGGATCGCCGACCCGATCTCGACGCGTTCTGTCCGCGCCGCGAGATAGCCCATCAAGGTCGGGGAGTCGAACCCGTAGACCTCGGCCACCCAGACGGTGTCCAGGCCTGCCTGCTCGAGGGCGACCACCTGGTCGGCGGCCTCGCGCGGGTTTCCGGCGTACATGAGCATGGTCGAGAGCTTCACACCGTGACAGTACTACTGTCACAGTCCCGTGGTCAGCAGCGGGCGCGCCCCAGGTTCCACTCGAGCCAGTCGTCGCCCGTCGGGCACGGAAGCTCCACGGGTGACCCCTCGAGCGCCGACGAGGCGTCAGCCGAGAGGCCGGAAAGGTAACCGAGGTCGATCTTGCCGGTGCGCTCGAAGCGGTCGAGGTTGTGCGTCGCGATGTAGCCGTCGGGGTTGAGCAACGCGAGTCCCAACAAGGCGGCGGCTCCGGTGACCACGCCGGCGAGCGGCAGCCAGGCGCCGCGCAACCTGATCCCTGCCAGCAGCACCAGGACCAGCAGCAGCCCGAGCCAGCCCTCGAAGACGCTCACGAGGAGACGCAGCCGGGTGAACCCGAAGGCGTCCTCGTAGACGTGCATGCGGTAGAGCGCTGACGCCACGACCACCAACGCCAGCGCGCACAGGCTGCCGAGACAGCTGCGCAGGAGCAGTCGATCCCTCGACCTCGACCGCGGAGCCCTGTGCGCCGCCACCGCGACCACGGCGAGGGTCAGCACCGTTGCCACGCACATCTGCCCGAAGCCTTGGTGCACGTAGTCGGCGTAGGTGACGCCCGTCGTACGCCGGAGGTAGTCGTGGCCGCCGAACATGACGGCGAGCTGTGCGACGACGAACATCGCGAACACGGCGATGACGAGCAACACCGGCGCCAGCCACTCGAACGTACGGCGGACCGGCGGCGCCGCGATCGCGAGGCCACTCACCGCCGGCGGGTTGAGCGCGACGTAGCTGAACGCGAGCGTCGCACCTGCGACGGAGACCGTGACGAACCCGCGCAGCACCACCGACTCCGGCGACAGGTCGGGCACGACGGTGCCGGCCCAGGCGGCGAAGAGCGCGTCGGCCGACGCGAACAGACCGCCGAACACCAGGACCAGCAACGCGGAGAGGACCACGGTGCGGATCACCGCCCACGACAGCGCTCCCGCCCGGCCGGCGACGATCGAGCGACCGAGCCAAGGCAGCCCGCGCAGACCGGCCAGTGGTACGGCGATGCCGGCGACCACCAGGCTCGTGAAGGAACGCACGGGCACGAGCGTGGCTGCCCCGACAGCGAGCGAGGCGAGCACGCACAGCACGACGATCCACTGGGCGTCCCTGACGAAGACCATCGACCCGAGCGCGAGCGCGAGCACGAGCGCAGGAGCGTGGCGCCGTCGGCGTACGTCGGCCGAGGACACGACGATGGCCACCGCGACGAAGACGAGGAAGGTGCCGATCCCGAGCTCGCGGTAGGGCACCACTACGGCCGCGAGCAGCCCCGCACCGAGTGCGGCCAGGAGCAGCCGCGGGCTGCCGGCGAGGTCACGCTCTCGCCAGAACGATCCGAACACCACCTCGAAGAGCGGCTCCGGTGTCGCAGGTGTCGTCGTCATCACGCCTCCTGTGGCTGGTCGGGGATCGTCGCTCGGATGCGGCATCCGGTGGGGCTGTCGGCGACCTCGATGGAGCCGCCGTGCAGGCTGGTGACCCAGCGGGCGATGGCTAGGCCGAGCCCCGTGCCGCCGTCGCTGGTGCCGCCGGTCGTGAAGCGCTCGAACACGGCGGTGCGCTCGTCCTGGCCGATGCCTGGCCCTTCGTCGCTGACCTCGAGAACCGTGTCGGTCGTCGTCCGCGACGCACCGGCCACCACGGTCCCACCCGGGGGGCTGTGGCGGCCGGCGTTGTCGAGGAGGTTGGCGACCAGCTGGTGGAGCCGGCCGCGGTCGGCGTACACCACCAGACCCGCTGGGCTCTGCACGACGTAGGTCACGTTGCGGCCGCCGAGTCTCGCCTCGGCCACGGCGTCGGAGAGGAAGGGCTGCAGCTCCACGCGTTCGAGCACGAGCGGGGTGATGCCGGCGTCGACCCGCGAGAGGTCGAGCAGATCGGTCACCAGCCGGCTGAGCCGGCTGGTCTGGTCGAGGGCCGCCTGCAGAGTGTCGGGAGAGGGCGAGGCGACGCCGTCGACGAGGTTCTCGAGTACGGCGTGCAGCGCGCTGACCGGCGTACGAAGCTCGTGCGACACGTTCGCCACCAGCTCACGCCGCTGCCGGTCGACCGCTTCGAGGTCCGCGGCCATCGTGTTGAAGGCGCGCGCCAGCTCCCCGACCTCGTCCCGGCTGGTCGCGGTGACCCGGATCCCGTAGCGGCCGCGCGCCATCTGCCGAGCCGCGGCCGTCATCTCGCGCAGCGGCGAGGTCATGCCGCGAGCCAGGAGCTGGGTGAGCACCAGCGCGGCGAGGATGGCCACCGGGATCGCATAGCGGGCCCGGACTCCGATGAAGGACGCGGCAGTGGGCGTGACCGCGGCGAGGGCCACGGTCACCGCGATGAGCACGCCCAGCTTGGTACGGATCGACTGGACGCGGTCAAGGGGTCTCAAGCGCATACCCCACGCCGTGCACCGTGCGGACCAGTGCCGAGCCGATCTTGCCCCGCAGCGACTTCACATGGCTGTCGACCGTGCGTGTGCCGGCAGCGTCGGGCCAGTCCCACACCTCGCTCAGCAGCTGTTCGCGGGTCAGCACGGTGCCGGGCTGCTCGGCGAGACACACCAGGAGGTCGAACTCGGTCGGCGTCAGATGTACGGCGGAACCGTCGACGGTCACCAAGCGCCGGGCCCGGTCGATGTCCAGCGGCCCGAGGCGCATCATGCCGCCGGGCCGGTGCTTGGCGAGCTCGGCCGCCCGTTCCACGCGCCGGAGGAGCACCCGAACGCGGGCCACCAGCTCGCGCATGCTGAACGGCTTGGTGAGGTAGTCGTCGGCGCCGACGCCGAGCCCGACCAGGATGTCGGTCTCGTCGTCCCGGGCGGTCAGCATGAGCACCGGCACCGGCCTGCTGGCCTGGACCCTGCGGCACACCTCATAGCCGTCCAGACCCGGCAGCATCACGTCGAGCACGAGGAGGTCTGGCGCCTCACGCTCGGCGAGCTCGACCGCGGCGGTGCCGTCGTACGCCTGCAGGACGCCGAAACCCTCGGCGACCAGCCGGTCGGCCACCGCCTGGTTGATGGTCGGCTCGTCCTCCACGACGAGGATTCGCTGGGTCATGCATCGAGGGTAGGAGCCCGCTCGGACGGGATCCGGCCGGATCGTGTGAAGGTCTTGTGCAGATCGACGGCGAGCGGTCGTTCAGGGGACGAGCTCGTCAGGCACGTGGATGCGCCGGACCCCGCCGAGCCGCCGGTGGAACCGGACGTGGTCGGCATAGCTGTCCAGGGTTCGCCAGAGGGCCTGGTGTGCGGCCCAGGGGAGCGGGTCGTCACCGGTGCGCCAGCTGTCCCCGAAACCGATCCACACCGGAGTCCAGTCGGCGGCCAGGTCCCACTCCCCGCGGTGCCTGGTCAGCAGGCGGTGGCGGATCTGGAAGGCGGTGCGTGGCCCGTCGGCGCAGATCGGTGCGGTGCGCACCGGCCACAGGCGCAGATCGAGAGACATCAGCGCGAGCTCGACGTCGGGGAGCACGCGCGGGTCGACGAGAACCGTCGCCACGTTCTCGTGGGGCTCGCGTCTCACATCCCGCACGGTACGCGCTCGATCGGCGGCTCGTCAGCCCGTATGACGGTTGCGTTAACTCGCCGTCGACTCGGCGCGTCATGCCCTGGTGCGCCAGCTCGGGCCCGCACACTTAGATCGATCCAAGGCACGACGACACAAGGAAGCAACCGTGATCAAGCACGAAGCCAGGGGCGACCAGCTCCACCTGACCTTCGTCCTCCCGCAGGACGAGCCGGCCGGACGCGTCTCCGTCGTGGGGGACTTCAACGAGTGGACCCCCGGGGTGCACACGCTGGTCAAGCGGAGCAACGGCACCCGCAGCGTGAAGGTGGCGGTCACGCCCGGTGAGGCGTATCGGTTCCGCTACCTCGGCGAGCAGGGGCACTGGTTCGACGACCCCCAGGTGGACGACTTCCACCACCAGGACGGCCTGTTGCTCACCTGAGCCTCAGGCCTGCCAGGACCTCCACAGCGCCGCATAGGAGCCGTCCGCGGCCACGAGCTCGTCGTGCGACCCCAGCTCGCTGATCCGGCCGTCCTCGACCACCGCGACGCGGTCCGCGTCGTGGGCCGAGAACAGCCGGTGCGCGATCGCGATGACCGTGCGTCCTTCGAGTACGCCGGCCAGGGACTGCTCGAGGTGCCGCGCCGCGCGCGGGTCGATCAGTGACGTGGCCTCGTCGAGGACCAGCGTGTGCGGGTCCGCGAGAACCAGTCGCGCCAAGGCGATCTGCTGCGCCTGGGCGGGGTTGAGCTCGCGCCCGCCCGAGCCGACGACCGTGTCCAGCCCGTCGGGGAGGGCCGACACCCACTCGGCGGCATCGACGGCCGCGAGCGCGTCGAGAAGCATCTCGTCCGAGACCGAGCCGTCCACGGCGAGCGCCAGGTTGTCTCGCACGGTCCCCACGAAGACGTGGTGCTCCTGGGTGACCAGGGCGACCTGGCCACGCAGCTGCACGAGCGGCAGCTCGGTGAGTCCTACGCCGCCGACCTCGACCGTGCCCGTGCGCGGCGGGTGGATGCCCGCGAGCAGCCGGCCGAGGGTGGACTTGCCGGCACCCGACGGCCCCACCATCGCGAGCCGTTCGCCGGCACCGACGCGCAGGTCGACGCCGTGCAGCACGTCGCGACCCTCTCCGTAGGCGAACCGGACGTCGGCTGCCTCGAGCTCGTCGCCGTCCGGGACCCGGCCGGTGGCGACTCGGTCGTCGGGCACCTGTGCGACGCCGAGCAGCCGGGAGAGGGACGCGGCGCCGACCTGCAGCTCGTCGAGGATGGAGATCAGCCGGTCGACCGGGTCGATCAGCATCTGCATGTAGAGCGTCGCCGCGGTCACGTCTCCGAGCGAGACCGAGCCTCGCGTGTAGAGCCAGCCACCGAACAGCAGTGTGGCGACGGTCGGCAGCAGGTAGGCGAGCTCGACGGACGGGAAGAAGACCGTGCGCAGATGGAGGGTGTAGCGCTCGGCCGCATAGGACGCCGCGATGTCGCCGTCCACCCGCCGGATCCGCGACTCGGCCAGCCCCAGTGCCTCGACGGTGCGGGCGCCCTGGACGGTCTCGGTCAGAGAGGCGTTGATCTCGGCGTACGTCGCGCTCTCGCGCAGGTAGCCGTCCTTGGCGCGGGCGAGATACCAGCGTGAGCTCACCCAGAGGAACGGTACGGCGAGCAGGATCGGAAGCAGGACCCAAGGCCCGACGACAACTGCGCCGACGAGCGTGATCAGCGTGGTGACCAAGGCGATGGACCATTCGGGCAAGGCCCACCGCACCGAGTAGCCCAGCGCCTCGACGTCTCGTGAGGTGCGGGTGAGCAGGTCGCCACTGCCCGCCTCTTCGACGACGCCGACCGGCAGCGCGAGCGTGTGTGCGACGAAGTCCTCGCGGAGCTCGGCCAGCGCCTGCTCGCCGGTGACCAGGGACACCAGTCGCGCATAGCGAGTGAGCACGGTCTGTACGACGAGCGCGACCGCGATCACCAGCGCCAGCCTGTCGACGTGACCGAGCGTGGTGCCCTGCTGCACCGACTCGACGATGTCGCCGAGCAGCCGCGGGGCCGCGAGGCCGACGAGCGCCGCGAGGGCGTGAAGTCCGAGGCCGCCCCAGATCTGGCGTGGGTGTCGCCGCGCCAGGCGCACGAGATAGCGGCGCACCTCGGTGTTGTCCGCGACGGGCAGGATCGTGGTCACCTGCTCACCTCCGACTCGCGGGTCACGAGCGCGCGGTAGCCGGGCTCGTCACGCATGAGATCGCGGTGGCTGCCGACGGCCACGACCGTGGCATCGCGGACGAAGGCCACCCGGTCGGCTCGGTCGAGCATCAACGGGCTGCTGGTCACCACGACGGTGGTGCGCCCCCGCCGGTGGTCGCGCAGGCGCTCGGCGATCCTGGCCTCGGTGTGCGCGTCGACGGCGCTGGTGGGCTCCACCAGGATGAGGATCTCCGGGTCGGCCACCAGCGCCCTCGCGAGCACGAGCCGTTGCCGCTGTCCACCCGAGAAGGACCGGCCCCGCTCGGTGACGACCGCGCCGAGGCCGCCCGGCACTGCTTCGATCACGTCCTCTGCGGACGCCGCGTCGAGCGCCGCGAGGACCGCCTCCGAGCCTGCTCCGCGCACGTCGAGCGCGTCCAGGAGCCGACCGGAGAAGAGCGAGCTTCCGGTGTCAGACACGAGGATGCGTCGTCGTACGACGTCTCGCGGAAGCCCTTCGAGAGGTACGTCGCCGAAGCGGACCTCGCCGTCCTGGTAGCGGCCGAGCCGGTCCGCGAGCAGCGCCGCGTCCTCGGGCGGGTCCGACACGATCGCGGTCATCAGCCCGGCCCGGATGCGAAGCCCGCTGGCGACGTCGACGAGCTCGGAGCCCTCGGCCGGCTCGGCGTACGGCTCTTCGGGATCGGCGACGGCGGGCCGCAGGGCGAGCACCCTGCAGACGCGTCGCGCCGAGACGAAGGCCCGGATCCACTTGTTCGCGAACTCCGTGGCAATGCGGAGCGGCAGCATGAGGAACGCCGCGTATCCGTAGAACGCGACCAGCTCACCGGCGGTGATCTCGCCACGGACCGCGACGCGCGCACCGAGCCACACGACCAGCACGACGAAGATGCCCGGCAGCAGCACCTGTGCCGCGTCGAGCAGAGACTGCAGCCGGCCGACGTGGACGCCCGCTCGCCTCACCTGCTGGGACTCGCGCACATAGCGGTCGTGGAACACGCGCTCGCCGCCGATGCCGCGCAGCACGCGCAGACCGCTCACGATGTCGGCCGCCAGGTTGGACAGGTGTCCCATCATCTCGCGCTGCCTCATCGTGCGCCGCTGGAGCGGTTTGAGCAGCGGGCCGACCGCGAGCATGAGCAAGGGAACGCCGATGAGCACGACGAGCCCGAGCGGCACCGAGGCCTGCAGCAGGAGTACGGCGACCACGAGGAAGGAGGTGACCGCGCCGCCCATGCGAGCGGTGACGTCCATGGCGTTGCCGATGTGGGACAGGTCGTTGGTGCCGATCGCGACGACTTCGCCGGTGGCGACCCGCTGGGGAAGCGTGGCGCCGAGGTGCGTGGCCTGGCGCGTGACGAGCTGGACGGTTCGATAGGCGGCGCTCAGCCAGTTGGTCACCGCGAAGCGGTGCCGCATGATCCCGGCGACCGCCTGCACGATCCCGATCACCAGCATCAGCATCGTGAGCTCGACCAGCCGGCTGGTGTTCCGGGCCGAGATCCCTTCGTCGATCGCCTTCCCGATCACGGCCGGGAGCACGGCCTGCGCGACCATCCAGATGATGCCGAGGACGATGCCGATCGCCATCGTGTGCCACTGGCCCTTGAAGATCCACCAGAGGAAGCGCCCGGGGGACCGGTGGTCGGCGGTCCCGGGATGCTCGAGCGGCAGGTGGCGCATTCCTTCAACGGTAGGTGGGCCGCCGAAGTGACCGCCAACGAATTTCGGGCGTGTGACCTGCGGAAAAACACCACCGGATCGCCACGAGCCGTTCAAGTCATGGTGGCGATCGGGTCACTCGGCTCGGCTGCCCTGGAACCATGACTCGACTGGAGCGGGCTCGGCCGGACATCGTTGCGCACAGAGGTGCCAGCGGCTATCGGCCCGAGCACACCTCAGCCGCATACCGACTCGCGGTCGCTCTCGGTGCGGACGCGATCGAGGTCGACCTGGTTGCCACCGGTGACGGAGTGCTCGTCGCGAGGCACGAGCCTGAGCTGTCCCGCACCACCGACGTGGCCGCCCGACCGGAGTTCGCGGAGCGCAGGACGACGCGAGCCGTCGATGGCCGGTCCGTGACGGGATGGTTCGCCTGTGACTTCACCGTCGACGAGCTGCGCTGGCTGCGTGCCGTCGAGCGGATGCCGGTGGTCAGGCCGGAGAACGCCCGGTTCGACGGCTGCTTCGGCATCCCCACCTTGCGTGAGGTGCTGGCGCTGGCGTCGGACGAGAGTGCCCGGCTGGGCCGGCCCGTGCAGGTGTACGCCGAGCTGAAGCACCCCACGTGGCACGAGTCCGTCGGTCTGCCTCTGGTCGACCTCCTGCTCGACCAGCTCGACGACGCCGAGGTGCCGGTCACGGTGCTGGCCTTCGAGACCGGCTGCCTGCTCGAGCTACGAAGCCGGGCACACCTGCCCGCGGTGCAGCTGGTCGAGGCGGCGGGAGCGCCGTACGACCGCCTGATCCGGGGCGACCTCACGACCTACCGCGACCTGGTGACATTTCGCGGCTTGATGGGTCTGGCGGAACACGCCGACACGGTGGGGCTTGCGAAGAACATCGTGCTGCCGAGACGTGCGGACGGGGCCGCGGTGACCCCCAGCTGTGTCGTCGACGATGCACACGCTGTCGGGCTCGACGTCGCGGTGTGGACGCTGCGCGACGAGAACGACTTCATGGCCGCGAACTTCCGCCACGGCGCCGCCCTCTACGCGAGGGGCGGCGCCGTGGCGGAGCATCGGGCCTTTCTGCAGGCCGGTGTCGATGTGGTCATCGGCGACCACCCCGACACCGCCGTGGAGGCCAGGCGGCTGTGGCTTCGCGAGCAGAGCCCCCTGGCCGTCTAGGCTTCACAGCTCCTGCGGCATCAAGATCCAGGCGATGACGTAGGCCACGATCAGCGACCCGAGGCCGAGGATGGTGCCGACGACGACGGCCACCCGCACGATGGCGGGGTCGACGCCGAGATAGCGGGCGACCCCGCCGCAGACGCCGGCGATCATGCGGTCGTCGCGGGAGCGCACCAGACGCTTGCTGTTGGTTGGGTGGACGTTGACGTTCTCGGTCATGAGCTTGCTCCTGGGGTGTTGTCGTTCTTCTCGTGGTCCGCGAGCTTACGGTCGAGGTCGCTGGTCAGGTCGAGGACGGGCTGGGTCTCGGCGTACTGGGGTGGGGTAGCCGGCTCCGGGGCTTGGGCCACCTCGACGACTCGGCCGCGCCGACCGGCGACACCTCTGCCGAGGCTGGCGAAGAGGCCGACCAGTCCGGCGCCCAGCAGGATCGCCGGGAGCAGCCACTGGAAGCCGTCGGGGTTGATGACCCCGGTCTCGTTGAGCAGCCACGTGCCCGAGAGCCCGAGGAACACCAGGCCGATGACGAGGTAGACGATGTTGACTGAGCGGTTCATGCTGCCTGCCTCACTTCGATGTGGCCGAACTTGACGGCAAGGTCGAGGTCGACGGTCGGGTCGTCCGGGTTGCCCACAAAGGCGTCGCGCGTCTCGCCCCAGCCGTCGATCTCCCGGTCGGGAAGCGTGATCGCCCCGCCGAAGTCGATGTCGGCATGGACGTCGGCTGCCAGGTTGTTCGGGAGGATCACGACGATCTCCCCGGCGTTGGCGTCCACCTCGATGGTCTTGTCGGCCAGTCCGCCGGGCTCCGAGATCCGGCTCAGGTCGAGCAGGATCCGGCCGGCCGGCACGTGGTAGCTGTCGCGCACCTCGGCGGAGCTCGCGGGCCGGTAGACCTGGTCGCGCTCGCCGTCGTACGTCGGGTCCGCGATGGACGAGCCGGCCAGCACCATGGCCGCGATCAGGCCCAGCAGCACGAGACCGCCCGGCCGCCCGTAGAAGGCGCCGACCACGAGCATGCCGCCGATGATCGCCAGCGCGAGAGCCGGGTAGGCGGCACCGGCCACGTTGTTGTCGGCGAGGGTGTCCCAGAGCCCGAGGACGCCGAAGCCGGCCGCGACCAGCGCGATCGTGATGCCGAAGAGGATCGGCCCGCGCTTCTTCTTGTCCGTCGGCGGAGTCTGCGGGATCACCGGCTGCCAGCCCTGCTCGGGTCCGGCGTAGTGGTAGGGCTGACCGAGCGGAATCGTCTGCGTGGCCTGGTCCCCGGCCTCGTACGCCGTACCGGGCTGGTGGCCGGCGTACGAGGCTGGGGCGCTCGGAGGCGGCGCGACCGGAGGACCGGCCGGCGGTGTGACAGGCGCGTTGTCGCGGCTCATCAGGATCGCGAAGGCGATCAACGCCAGGATCGCGAGCGGCCACGGGAAGCCGAAGCCGCCCCAGCTGTCACCCACGAGGAGCAGGCCGGCGAACGCCGCGGCGATGATCAGCAGCGTGTTGCGGGTGCTGTCGGAGGTCTTCACAGCCGCGGGCTTGCCGGCGTCGTCGGGAACCAGCAGCCACGCGGCGGCGTAGAGGATGAAGCCCGCGCCACCGAAGAAGATGAGCACCACGAACAGCACCCGCACGATGATCGGGTCGATGTTGAGGTGCCGGGCGAGACCTCCGGCCACGCCGGCGATCTTGCGGTCGTAGGTGGTGCGGCGCAGCGCGCTGTAGTTGCGCAGGTTCTCGGTGTTGAGCCGGGAGGCGTCCGGTGACGGGTGCTCCTGCTCTTGCGATGGCGTCTCGTTCATGACTACAAGACTGTCCGGCCGAGCGGCCGCGGACCATCGGGGACGACCCTGATCGGCCCCGTGTCGCGGCCCCTGGTGGTCGGGGGTCGCTCGGGGGCCTCACTCATGGTTGGCCGGCAGGTGCTCTGCGACGATGGACGGGAGATGAGCTACGACACCGGCTACCAGGAACGGTCCCAGCCGCGACCGCGCCGCGCCACTCGCAGTGCCGACGACCGGCTGCTGGGCGGCGTGGCGGCCGGCGTTGCCGACCATCTCGGGCTGCCGGTCAGCTATGTCCGGGTCTTCTTCCTGGTCGCGTCCGCCTTCAAGGGCATGGGCATCCTGCTGTACGCAGGCCTCTGGCTGTGGCTGCCGCTGAACACGGCGCAGGAGGAGCGCGCACCAGGCATCGAGGCGGCGACCCGTCAGGGCAAGCGCCTCTCGCGGGCGGTCCGGATCCGCGACGCCGGCCCGATCGTGTCGCTTGTCCTGGTGGCTCTCGGAATCGTCGCGGTCGGCCATCTGGTGTGGTCGGGCTCGTTCGTCTTCTGGCCGATCGTCATCGGGCTCGCCGGGGTGGCTGTGCTCTGGTGGCAGGCCGACGAGGCGCAGCGCGAGCGCTGGCTCGACACGACCGGCCGGATCTCACTGCTGCGAGCGGTGGTCGGCTCTGGCGGGATGGCTTCCTATGCACGGCTCGTCGTCGGTGCGGGGCTGCTGCTCACCTCCATCGTGCTGTTCGGCGTCCAGACCGGCCGGGCGTCGGTGGCTCGGGACGTGATCATCGCCGGCGTGCTCGGCATCGTCGGCATCGCGCTCACCTTGGGGCCCTGGCTGGTCCGCCTGTCCGGCGAGCTGTCCGAGGAGCGCGCCGCCCGCATCCGCCAGCAGGAGCGTGCCGACGTCGCTGCGCACCTGCACGACTCGGTCCTGCAGACCCTTGCTCTGATCCAGAAGCACGCGGCCGACCCCCGCACGGTCTCGACGCTCGTGAGGGCTCAGGAGCGCGACCTGCGGCACTGGCTCTATGGCGACCCGGCGCCCACCCAGACGACGATCGCGAGCGCACTGCGGACCGCTGCGGCCGAGGTGGAGGACGGGCACGGCGTCCCGGTCGAGGTGGTGACGGTCGGCGACGCACCCGCGTCGGAGCGGAGCGCTCCGCTCGTGCGTGCCGCCCGGGAGGCGATGGTCAATGCCGCGAAGCACAGCGGGGCAGCCAAGATCGACGTGTACGCCGAGCTGTCGTCCTCCCGTGCGGAGGCGTTCGTCCGCGATCGTGGCCAGGGCTTCGTCCTCGACGAGGTCGCCGAGGACCGACTCGGCGTCCGCAACAGCATCATCGGCAGGATGGAGCGGCACGGCGGGTCGGCCGCCATCAGGACCGCGCCGGGCGACGGGACCGAGGTCCACCTCGCCATGGACCTCGAGGAGAGGGCTCAGCCATGAGAAGTGTCGTGATCGTCGACGACCACGCGATGTTCCGCACCGGCGTGCGCGCGGAGCTCCGGGGCTCGGTCGACGTGCTCGCCGAGGCCGAGGACGTCGACACCGCCGTGGCCGCGATCCTGGCGCACAAGCCGCAGGTGGTCCTGCTCGACGTACACCTCCCGGGCGGTGGCGGCGTGGAGGTGATGCGCCGGGTCGCCAACCGGGTGCCCGAAACGAGGTTTCTCGCGCTGTCGGTGTCCGATGCCGCCGAGGACGTCATCGGGACGATCCGGGGCGGTGCCCGCGGCTATGTCACCAAGACGATCACCGGGCCCGAGCTGGTGGCCGCGATCGAGCGGGTCGCCACCGGGGACGCCGTGTTCTCCCCGCGGCTTGCGGGGTTCGTGCTGGACGCGTTCGCCGGGTCGATCGAGATCGCCCAGGTCGACGAGGACCTCGACCGTCTCACCGAGCGGGAGCGGGAGGTGATGCGCCTCATCGCACGTGGCTATGCCTACAAGGAGGTCGCCTCCGAGCTCTTCATCTCGATCAAGACCGTGGAGACCCACGTCTCCTCGGTTCTGCGCAAGCTCCAGCTCTCCTCACGCCACGAGCTGTCCCGCTGGGCGTCGGACCGCCGGCTGCTCTGACGCGTCTGCGGATAACTGTCGTCCCCCGCAAGTAGGGTGGGCGACGAGATGAGTAGTGCGTTTCCCGTACCCCAGGTGGCCCGTGTGACGGCTGACGAAGACGCCCTCTTCCGGCCCCCGGAGGCCGATGCCGACCTCTCGCCGGGCCAGCGTCGCGGCCCGTCGCCGGAGGAGCTGCTGGAGGGTCTCAACGAGCCACAGCGCCAAGCCGTGACCCACGAGGGATCGCCGCTTCTGGTGGTGGCGGGCGCGGGCTCGGGCAAGACCCGGGTCCTGACCCGGCGGATCGCATGGCTCATCGCCGAGCGCAACGCGCACCCCGGGTCGATCCTGGCGATCACCTTCACCAACAAGGCAGCCGCCGAGATGCGCCAGCGCGTCGAGGCTCTGGTCGGCCGGCGCGCCCGGATCATGTGGGTGTCCACGTTCCACTCCGCGTGCGTGCGCATCCTGCGCAAGGAGATCGACCGGTTCGGGTTCAAATCGTCGTTCTCGATCTACGACGCCGCCGACTCCAAGCGCCTGATGACCCTCGTCGCCCGCGACCTCGACCTCGACGTCAAGCGCTACCAGCCGCGCGCGATCCTCAACTGGGTCTCGACGCAGAAGAACGAGCTGATCGACCACGAGGACGCCAAGGCCAACGCCAAGAACCACCTCGAGGAGACCTACTCAGAGGCCTACGCGCTCTACCAGCGTCGGCTGCGCGACGCCAACGCGCTCGACTTCGACGACATCATCATGATCGCGGTGCACCTCTTCCAGTCCTTTCCCGAGGTTCGCGAGACCTACCGCCGCCGCTTCCGCCATGTCCTCGTCGACGAATACCAGGACACCAACCACGCCCAGTACGCTCTCATCCGCGAGCTCTGCGGCACCAGCGTCGGCCGTCCGTCGACTCCAGGCGGCGACGACCCCGACGTGCCCGACGGCGATGCCGGTGTGGGGCCGTCGGAGCTGATGGTGGTCGGTGACGCCGACCAGTCCATCTACGCCTTCCGCGGTGCCAACATCCGCAACATCCTGCAGTTCGAGGAGGACTTCCCCGACGCGCGCACGGTGCTCCTCGAGCAGAACTACCGTTCGACGCAGACGATCCTGAGTGCCGCCAACGCGGTGATCACGCACAACAAAGGGCGCAAGGCCAAGAACCTCTGGTCCGACCAGGGCTCTGGCGAGCCGATCGTCGGCTATGTCGGCGACGACGAGCACGACGAGGCCAGGTTCGTCGCCGATGAGATCGACAAGCTCACCGACGCCAAGGTGGCACGACCCGGCGACGTCGCGGTGTTCTACCGCACCAACGCCCAGTCCCGGGTGTTCGAAGAGGTCTTCATCCGGGTGGGGATGCCCTATCGCGTCGTGGGTGGGGTGCGCTTCTACGAGCGCCGGGAGGTGCGCGACGCGCTCGCCTATCTCCGCATGCTGGCCAACCCGGCTGACGAGATCAGCCTCCGCCGCATCCTCAACGTGCCCAAGCGGGGGATCGGCGACCGTGCCGAGGAGATGATCAGCGCGCTCGCCCAGCGCGAGCAGATCACCTTCTGGGAGGCGATGCGCCGCGCCGACGAGGCTCCGGGCATCGGCAGTCGGGCACTCAACTGCATCCGGCCGTTCGTCGAGATGGCCGAGGAGCTCATGGCCATGGTGGTGGCGGGGGAGCGCGCCGACGTGGTGCTCGAGCAGGCGCTGGCCCGCAGCGGCTATCTCGAGGAGCTCGAGCGCTCGGAGGACCCCCAGGACGAGACCCGGCTGGAGAACCTCGCCGAGCTCGTCGCGGTCGCGCGCGAGTTCGCCGACGAGCCCCTGCCGCCTCCGAGTGCCGATCCCGCCGACCTCAACGTCGCGCTTCCCGGCGTACCCGAGTTCCTCGAGCGGGTTGCCCTGGTGGCCGACTCCGACCAGATCCCCGACAACGACGAGGGCGTCGTCACGCTGATGACGCTGCACACCGCCAAGGGTCTCGAGTTCCCGGTCGTCTTCCTGACCGGGCTCGAGGACGGTATCTTCCCCCACCTGCGCTCACTCGGTGACCCGCAGGAGCTCGAGGAGGAGCGACGACTCGCCTACGTCGGCCTGACGCGCGCCGAGCAGCGACTCTATGTCTCCCGTGCCGTGGTCCGGTCGGCGTGGGGTGCGCCCGCTCACAACCCCGCGTCCAGGTTCGTCGACGAGCTACCGGGCGACCTCATCGACTGGCGCCGCACCGCCGCCGAGCAGACCTCGTGGACGCGTGAAGTGATGCCCAGCCTTGCGATCCGCAACGGCGGCCGCCCGATCCGACGTTTCGGCAGCGCAGCCGCACGAGCAGACGCCGAGGCCAAGGCGCAGAGGCGTGACATCCCCTCACTCGAGCCCGGCGACCGCGTCGTCCACGACTCCTTCGGCATGGGCACCGTGGTCACCGTCGAGGGCGCCGGCGACAAAGCCGTCGCGTCCATCGACTTCGGATCACAAGGAGTGAAGCGGCTGCTGCTGCGTTACGCGCCGGTGCAGAAGTTGTAGGCCCTCCTGCTCCGGTCACGGCTCCGGTTACGGCTCCGGTTACGGGTTGACGCCGTGAGCCACCAGAGCGGGGTAGGGGTCGACCGGGTCGCCGGCGCCGGGGTGGACCTCGAGGTGGAGGTGGGGGCCGGTGGTGTTGCCGGTGGAGCCGATGGAGCCGATCGTCTGGCCGCCTGCGACGGTGTCGCCGACGGTGACCAGGATCGAGGTCTGGTGGCAGTACCAGATCTCCGTGCCGTCCTCGAGTCGCACGACGGTCTTGTTGCCGTAGGCGCCGTCATAGCCGGTCGAGACCACGACGCCACTGGCGATCGCGTGGATCGGGGTGCCCGACGGGGCAGCGAAGTCCAGGCCGGTGTGACAGTGCGACCAGAGACCGCTGCAGTCACCGAAGCGGCTGGTCAGGTGGTAGACCCCGGAGGCGACCGGGAGCTGCCAGGCGTTCCTGGCGACTCGCGCGGCGTAGGACTGGGCACGCTCGGCGAACTGCTCGAGCGCCGCACTGCGCTGCTTGAACTTCAGCTCGGCCGCGGCCTGGAGCTCCTCGCTGGCTGCGTCTGCCTCAGCCCGACGGGCGGAGTCCCGGCTGACCGCCAGCTTCCGCGCGTTCGCCGGGTCGCTGGAGTGGGCAGCGCTCGCGCCGTTGAGCACGTTGGCCTGGCCGGCGAGCCGCCCTATGTCTCCGGACGCGAGTGCGGTGTCCATCGACCCGGAGCCGAGGGAGACCGCGCCGGCGGCTGCTGCGACGACGGCCGCCGCACCGGCCAGCGTCGGCGCCGACGGAAGTCCTGCGGAGGCCCTGCGGGCCGAGGCGTGACGGGAAGCTCGCGAAGGCTTGACGGCCTTGCGCTTTCCGCCGGCAGCAGTGCCACCGGCTCGTCGGGTCACAGCGCGGCCGGCGGACTTGTCGCCGACAGATGCATCACGCCTCCCAGCGCGGTGATCTGCCACAGGAAAGGATTCCTCACGTCGGTGGGTCTGGGGATTCGCGTCCCTGAGGGTAATGGACTTCTCAACGATCCAACAAAACCGCTTGCGGGGCGTGTCTCGACCGGCTAGCGAACGTGGAAAGGGCGCCGTGTCCGATCCGCTGGTGACCTGCGGGTTCGCAGGCGAGCGGGAAAAAGGTGATGGTCTAGGCCGGGGGTTTACCCGGCGTACGGCGCCGAAGTCACCGCGCGACGGGGGCCTGAGCCTCCAGGGTGCGCGTCCCCAGTGCGCGCGCCCCGGACGACCCAGGCTCCCCCCATGCAAACGACTCCCGGGCCTGCGAGTTATGTCCGGTTCGGCGGTCGGGCCGACCCGCTGCTGTGTGACCCAAGCCTCGTAGTGGCGGTCAGCACAACGGGACTAGTCTCGGAGCCGAATGCCCGCCCGCCGTACAGACAGGTGAATCCGTGGACCTGATGGAGTTCCAGGCGAAGCAGCTCTTCGCCAAGCATGGGGTGCCGGTGACGCTCGGCATCGTCGCCAACACCCCCGACGAGGCTGAGGCCGCTGCCGAAGAGCTCGGCGTCGTGGTGGTCAAGGCGCAGGTCAAGGCCGGCGGTCGCGGCAAGGCCGGTGGGGTCAAGCTGGCCAAGACTCCCGAGGAGGCCAGGCAGCACGCCGAAGCGATCCTCGGGATGCAGATCAAGGGTCTGACCGTCAACCGCGTGCTCATCGCGCCGGCGGCGAGCATCGAGGAGGAGTACTACTTCTCCTTCCTGCTCGACCGCGCGCAGCGGCAGTACCTGACCATCGCCAGCGTCGAGGGCGGCGTCGAGATCGAGGAGGTCGCCAAGACCAACCCCGAAGCAGTCCGCCAGATCCCCATCGATCCCGGCACCGGCGTCACCGAGGACAAGGCCCGGGCGATCGTGGCCGACGCCAACTTCCCCGAGCCCCTCCGCGAGCAGGCGGTCGAGACGATCGTGGCGCTGTGGAAGGTCTTCGTCGAGGAGGACGCCACCCTGGTCGAGGTGAACCCTTTGGCCCGCCTGGCCGGTGACAAGCTCGAAGCCCTCGACGGCAAGGTGTCGCTCGACGCCAACGCCGACTTCCGCCACCCCGACCACGCGGAGTTCGAGATCCGTGACGAGGAGGATCCGCTCGAGGCGGCCGCCAAGGCCAAGAACCTCAACTATGTCAAGCTCGACGGGGAGGTCGGCATCATCGGCAACGGAGCCGGGCTGGTGATGAGCACGCTCGACGTGGTGGCCTACGCCGGTGAGAAGCACGGCGGCGTCAAGCCGGCCAACTTCCTCGACATCGGTGGCGGCGCCAACGCGCAGGTGATGGCGGACGGTCTGCACATCATCCTCGGCGACGAGCAGGTCAAGAGCGTGTTCGTGAACGTGTTCGGTGGCATCACCGCCTGCGACGAGGTCGCCAACGGGATCGTCGGAGCGCTCGACCTGCTGGGCAGCGAGGCGACCAAGCCGCTGGTCGTGCGGCTGGACGGCAACAACGTCGATGCGGGGCGCCGGATCCTCGACGAGCGCAACCACCCGCTGGTGACCCAGGTCGACACCATGGACGGCGCTGCCGACAAGGCCGCCGAGCTCGCCCACCAGGCCTGATCCGCCCGAACTGCTGAGGAAGAGAAACAGATGTCGATCTACCTGAACAAGGACTCCAAGATCATCGTCCAGGGCATGACGGGCGGGATGGGCTCCAAGCACACGACGCTGATGCTCGACGCCGGCTCCAACATCGTGGGCGGCGTCAACGCGCGCAAGGCCGGTACGACCGTCGAGCTCGGCGGCAAGGAGCTGCCTGTCTTCGGCAGCGTCAAGGAGGCCATGGCCGAGACGGGAGCGGACGTCTCCGTCGTGTTCGTTCCGCCGGCCTTCACCAAGGACGCCTGCGTGGAGGCGATCGACGCCGGCATCGGCCTGCTCGTGGTGATCACCGAGGGCGTGCCGGTGCAGGACACCGCCGAGGTGTGGAGCTATCTGCAGGGCAAGAGCACCCGGATGATCGGCCCCAACTGCCCGGGCATCATCACGCCCGAGGAGTCTCTGGCCGGGATCACCCCCCACACCATCGCGGGCAAGGGTCCGATCGGCCTGGTCTCCAAGTCCGGCACGCTGACCTACCAGATGATGTACGAGCTTCGAGACTTCGGTTTCTCGACCGCCATCGGCATCGGCGGCGACCCGATCATCGGCACCACGCACATCGACGCCCTCCAGGCGTTCGAGGACGACCCCGACACCCAGGCGATCGTGATGATCGGCGAGATCGGCGGTGACGCCGAGGAGCGCGCCGCGGCCTACATCTCCGAGCACATCACCAAGCCCGTCGTCGGCTATGTCGCCGGCTTCACGGCGCCGGAAGGCAAGACCATGGGCCACGCGGGCGCCATCGTCTCCGGTTCCTCCGGCACCGCGCAGGCGAAGAAGGAAGCTCTCGAGGCAGTCGGCGTCAAGGTCGGCAAGACCCCGTCCGAGACGGCTCAGCTCATGCGGGACATCCTCACGGCTCGTGCCTGAGCGCTGAAGCGGCCCCGGCCGTCGTCACTGCGTCCGGTCGTCACTGCGTGCAGGGGTCCAGCGCGAAGATGCAGAGGTCCGACAGGAGAGGCAGCATCCGGTTCCTCGCCTCGCGGTCGATCTGGTCGGCTGCCTCCCGGTCGGTCGCGCCAGGCCCCTCGCCGTACTCCGAGGCCAGCAGGAGGGCGTTGCCGACGCGGTTGACGACAAGGGTCTCCTGTCCCAGCGAGGGCAGCCCGTCGGCGACATAGGTGGTCAGCACCCACCAGCCGGCATCGCGCCTGGTCAGCGGTGACAGGCGGTGACGCGCGCCGCCGTCGACCGGACACCGGCTGAAGACGTCCTCGATGCGGGTGAGCTCGGCCTGGGCGGCAGCCGGGTCGCGGAAGACGAGCAGCAGCCGGGCCCTCGAGTCCTCGGGTGCCTGGTAGGTCGCTGCCAGCGAGTCGACCGCGGCGTCCCGCGACACGACAGGCAGGTCGCAGACGGTGCCATCGAACGCCGCGACGTTGCTGCTCGGGCCTTCGAGACTGCTGTCGCTGCCCGAGTCGTCCGGCAGCCCCTGCGCGAGCGCGAATCCGCGGGGCACGCGCTGGAGCCAGCCTTGGGCCGGTGTCGCGGCCCCTGCGGTCCCGGTGGGGACGCTCGGCGCCGGCGCGGGACCCGTCGGGGTGGTGTGGGTCGGAGCAGGCGCGGGCGAAAGGTCGCCGTTGCCCGGACCTCCGGCAACCAGGGTGAAGGTGGCCGCGATCCCGAAGACGGCCACGGTGACCATCCCGACCTGGACCAGCGACCGCCGCCGTCGCCGCTGGTCACCACGGCGGCGCACCTCGCCGGCGGACAGCGGCGGGGCGGACAGCTCCTCGAGCGTGCGGAGCGGGTCGAAGACGTCAGCCATGGGTGACCCCCTGAGGAAAGCCTGCGGTTGGTTCGTCGCCGAGCAGCTCGGCGAGGGCGCTGCGGCCACGGGCGAGCCGTGCCTTGACGGTGCCGACAGGGACACCGACCTCCTCGGCCACCTCCTGCACCGACAGGTCGCACAGATGGTGCAGCACGATCGCTCGGCGCTGGTCCTCGGAGAGCTGCTGGAGCGCCGTCACGAGGGCGACCCGCGACTCGTTCGGGCCAGACCTGCCCGTGATCGTCTGTAGTGCCCGGTCGAGCGGCCGGTTCGCGCGGCTGCGCCGACGCCAGCGGCTGACCGCCAGGCGGTAGGCCGCCGTCCGCACCCAGGCCTCGGGCGCTGCGTCGGCGTCGATCCGGGTGCGATGGGACCAGGCCCGGATGAACGCCTCCTGGACGCAGTCCTGTGCCTCGGCGCGGTCGCCCACCAGCGCATAGAGCTGGGTCACGAGCCGACGGAACGAGGCGGCATAGAAGGCGTCGAAGTCGGCCTCGTCCATGGTCACCTCCTCACACCCGGGCGGGCCAATGCTGCCTGCTCGCGCCACCGTCATGTTCTCTACGCCTGGGGGAGCGGCCGGGTTGCAGCCAGCTCCCGGCAGCACGAGGGGGAACAAATACCGGCACCCATACCGGCAGATGTGCCGGTGTCCCCCCGGGCACCCCCCACCGACTCTTGAGGCACCGGGTCGTACGGAGTCGACCCCCGGGCACGGAGGAGCAGCGCATGGAGACCAGCCCCCTGGAGACCCACCGGGCTCAGGCCTTCCACGAGTCCTGGTCGGCCGCCGAGGTGGAGGACCTCATCCTCGTGCTGCCGAGCCGGCGTACCTCCGGCACGGTCGCGGTGTTGGCGGCGCGGCTTCCCCGCGCCGCGCTCCGCACGGCTTTGCGGCATGCCGACGGGGTCCGCATTCTCGATACCCCTCAGTCCGGAATGCTGGGTGAGCTGTCCCTGGCCCTCACCGCATCCGCTCCGGAGCCCGAGCCGAGCAACCGGGCCGCTCTTCTTGCCCAGGCCAAGCGGCACATCGAGGCCAACCTGGAGGACCCGGACCTGAGCCCGGAGACGATCGCTCGTGGTATCTACGTCTCGGCGCGCTATCTGCACATCCTGTTCAAGCAGGAGGAGCTCTCCGTCTCCAAGTACGTCATCGCGCAGAGACTGGCGCGGAGCCTGGTCTGGATGACAGACCCTCGCCGCGCACACCTTCCCATCGCGGACATCTCGTCCCGGCTCGGCTTCAAGGACCCCTCGCACTTCGCCCGGGTCTTCAAGTCGACGTACGGCATGAGCCCCCGCGAGTACCGGACCACCGCCCGCCGTCTCCCCCCGGCGGCGGGCGGTGAGAACGCCGCCTAGGACCCCTCTGGCGGCTTCCCCTGGAGCGGAGTCACGGCGCCGTTGGGAGGCGACGCCGTGGCTCCGCGCCGCGAGCAAGCAGGACAGTGTGCGAGCCACCAAGGTTCCCCGTGGTCGGGAACCGACGGCGAGACGTCTGTCGCGGCTTCGGAGGGCATCGGTCGGCTAGACCGGCCCAGCGGTGCGGATGGCGTGGCGCCGGCGCTCGGCCGCAGTCGTGCCGCCCCAGACACCCGACTTCTCCTCGGCGGCGAGGCCATAGGCACGGCACTCGTCAAGGACCGGACACTCGGCGCAGCCCGCCTTTGCGAACTGGAACTGACCGGACTCGAACCACGCTTCAGGGTCACGTTCGCACGCAAGCGTTCGTTCTCCGAGCTCGACGAGCGCCAGCGCGAGGGCGAGCCACTGCTGCAGCGCTGTGTCGGGCACGTCCCAGGACGCCAGCGACTCGTGGGGCCGCAGCCCCCAGCCCGGGTTGCGCGACGTGCGTCGTCGGCGACGTACGCCGGTCACGCCCTGCTGTCGGGTCCCGCTGTCCATTGCACGATGATCGGCTGTCGACCGTGACCAGGCTGGTCGCGCGAGGAACGGACGAGCGGACGCCCGTGCACGGCCAGGGATCAGGCGCCCGGGGCGCCCTCGGAGCGTGCGCGGCGACGCTTCAAGGCCCACCACAGCTCCATGACCTGACGCGTGCTGGTCAGCTCGCACTTGCTGAGCTCACGGAAGCGGGCGAGCCGATAGCGCACCGTGTTGGCGTGCAGGTACAGCCGGCTTGCGGTGGCCTCGACGTTGAGCCCGGTGTCGAGATACTGCTCGAGGGTCTCGCACATGTCCTCGACGTTGGTGCCCCGCAGCGGCGTGATGTAGGTGTCGACGAGCCGATCACCCAGCTCGGGCTCGCTGGTCACGGCGACGAGGAGGCCGAGATCGGGAAGGCTGTAGACCCCTTTGAGGTCGAACGAGCGAGCCGTCTCCAGCGCCCGGCTCGCCGCATGGAAGGACGAGGCCAGGTCAGGAAGCCGGGCCGGATGGCCGACGCCCATGGTCACCGTCGTCGACGCTCCCAAGGAGTCGGCGAGAGCGATGCCCGCGAGGTCTCCGTCGACAGCTGCCACCAGACCGCGCCGGTCTGAGCCCGGGGGGCCGATGATCAGCCGGTCGACCTCCTCGCGGTCGGCCACCGAGGTGATCCGGCTCCGGAACGCCACGTAGTCGCTCCCCGGGTCGAGGCCGTGCAGTGCGGAGTCCCTGTGCAGGTATGACGGCGACGCGCTGCCGGCGAGCAGGTCCCGGACGAAGTCCGAACGCTGCTGCAGGGCCTCCCCGCTGCGGGACACCTCGACCTCGCGGTAGGCCGCGGAGAAGGTGCGGATCGCCAGGTCGACGCGATCGAGCAGCTCGGTCGTCAGCAGCAGGACCAGGCGGTCTCCGGCTCGGTGTGCCGTCGCCACCCTGGCGATCTCATCCACCACCTCGCGGACGGCCATGCGCCAGGCGGCGAGCATCTCGGGCATCACCATGCCCACCCGGGCCTGGGCGCGGCCGTAGTCAGCGAAGTGCTCCAGCTCGGAGGCGTTCGCCGGCCGGGCGTCGCGCAGCGCGAACAGGATCTGCTCGAACATCTCCTGAGCGCCCGGACTGATCTCGTCGACGTCGAGCTCCATGTAGCTGGCGAACTCGGCGCGCGCCCGTGCCACCACCCGGGCGATCAGGGCATGCCGACGGGCTAGCACGCCGTCCATGACGGCTTGCCGGATGGCCCTGCTCGGAGCTGCGGATGCCTGGGAGTCCATCTGGTCGAGACGGCGCAGACCGTCGGGAGCTCCGCTCAGGAGGCCGCTCCCTCGAGCCGCGCAGCTTGGGCGATCCTCGGCATGGCCCGATATTCGCGGGGGCTCATGCCGTAGGTGGCCTTGAAGACCCTCGCGAAGTGGGACGGGTCCTTGAAGCCGAGGCGCGAAGCGACATCGGCGATGGGAAGGTGTGCCAGCCGATGGTCGGTCAGCCGGTGGAGGCTGCACGCCAGTCGCCTGGAACGGATGAACCGGGACACGGACAGTCCGGCGTCGTTGAAGATCAGGTGCAGGTAGCGACGCGACACATAGATGGCGCTGGCGATCATCTCGGGAGACAGGCTCGAGTCGTGCAGGTTGTCGTCGATGAAACGCTTGGCCTGAGCGAGCAGCTCGGTGCGAGTGCTCGACTGCTTGGAGGGCACCGGCTGCCCGGCGGCAGCCGACGCGGCGAGCTGAAGGGAAGCCGCCGCGGCCAGCGAGTGCGCGACCTCGGGTGCCAGCGCCCCATCGTCGAGAAGCCCGACCTCGACCGGGATGCTCGTCACCACGTCGGCGTGCGGAAGGGCTTCGTCGATCGCGCTGCGCGGCAGCTTGACTACGATGAGCCGCGCTGTCTCGGACGTGTCAGCGCGTGGGCGCACCAACATGATGACGTCGTCGTGAACCTCGTCCCGTGTGACGGGAGCCTTATCGTGTGCGACGTGTGTGGAACTCATTCCTCTGTTTCAGCCTCCCCCGCGCCGTTGCCGGCGGTCTCTGCGGCCGCATCGGCCGGCTGGGGAGTTGGACTGCCGAAGAAGTCGGTCCCCCAGCCGTGATCGGCCCCGCTCGTTCGCCGTGTCCCATTGGTTTCCCTCCAGGCGTCTGACCAGAATCCAAGGCGGGGCCTGGTCACCGCCATGGGCCCGGCTCCAGAACTCCGGTCGGGAATTGGAGAAACCCACAATTCGGACGTCACGGCCTCTTTGAGGCTAGGCAGGAGACTCCGGACGTTCTGGTCCGAGCGCGAATGTCCGCCCGGAGCCTGCTGCTCTCTGTGCACTCGGGTAGTGCGGGGCTGGGTCCCCACTACCTTCTTGCTCGCTCCGCTGGCCGTCCCGCGTCACGTCACCGCGTTCTTCACGTCGTACGCCGGGCTGGTGTGCTCGCCTTCAGCGAGCACCTGTACCAGCTGCTCGACGGCGTCGTAGACGTCGGTGTGGGTGACGTAGAGCGGGGCGAAGCCGAACCTGGCGACGTCGGGCTCGCGGAAGTCGCCGACCACGTCGCGCGCGATGAGCGCCTGGACGATGCCGTATGCGCGCTCGTGCCGCCACGACACCTGGCTTCCCCTGCGTGCGTGCTCTCGGGGCGTGATCAGCTCGAACTCGCCGGGGAGTCGTGCCTCCACGAGGTCGATGAACAGGTCGGTGAGCGAGAGCGAGGTGCTGCGCACGTCGTCCGGCGACACCCCGTCGAAGACCTCGAGAGCGGCGTCGAGGGCAGACAGGGCGAGCACCGGCGGAGTGCCCACCGTCATCGCCGTCACCCCTGGACCCGGTTCGTAGTCACGGCGCATCTCGAACGGGCGGGCGTGCCCCCACCAGCCCGTGATCGGCTGCCGGACGGTTCCATGGAGCCGGGGCGCGACGTACCCGAACGCGGGAGAGCCTGGCCCGCCGTTGAGGTACTTGTAGGTGCAGCCGACAGCGAAGTCGGCGTCAGCTGAGCTCACGTCGACGGGTACGGCGCCCGCGGAGTGACACAGATCCCAGAGCATCACGGCGCCGGCGTCGTGTGCGGCACGGGTGACGGTGTCGAGGTCGTACATCGCGCCGGACCGGAAGTCGACATGGGTCAGGGAGAGCAGGGCGACGTCGTCGTCGAGAGCGGCGGCCGGGTCGGCCGGATCGCACCAGCGGACCTGCAGGCCGAACGCCTGGGCGACGCCCTGGGCGACATAGCCGTCGGTGGGGAACGTCGTGGGTTCGATCACGATCACGTTGCGGTCGGGTCGCAGCGCAGCCGCAGCGACCATCGTCTTGAACAAGGTCACGCTGGTCGAGTCGCCGACGTGCACCGTGCCCGGTGTTGCGCCGATCATGGGCTCGATGCGCCGCGCCACGCGCCAGGGGAGCTCGGTCCAGCCCGCGGTGTTCCAGGCAGCGATGAGCTGGTCGCCCCACTCGCGCGCCACGACTTCCGCCACGCGCTCGGGTACGTGCCGGGGCAGGGCGCCCAGCGAGTTGCCGGTGAGGTGGATCCGCCCCGGCGGCAGTGCGAACAGGTCGCGGGTGTGGCGCAAGGGAGACGCCGCGTCGAGCTCGGCGGCGTGCTCACGGGTCGTCGGCTCGGGCACGCATCGACATTAGTTCACCCTCGGGTCGGGTCAGCCGAGCTCCAGAAGCCGTTCAGCCGCGCGATGGGTGAGGGTGCGGAATGCCGTGGGCGCGATGTCGTTCTTGCCGTCGGGGACCAGCACCAGCTTGGCGACCCGGCCGCCGACCTGCACGAAGCCCACCCGGAAAGAGACGGTGAGCTTGTCGGAGACCTTGTTGTCGAAGCGCCACACCGAGAGGTCATAGCGACTCTGGCCGATCCTGCCGTGGTCCGACCGGGCCTCGGTCACCTTGATGGTCAGGTCGCGGTCAGGACAGCCCGCCACGCTCGACCGGACGTGGTGCAGGAATCTCGATGCCGCCTTCGGGGACTTGAAGATCGCGTAGCTCTCGGTGAAGCCGAACGTCTCGGGCATGTCCGCCTGCGGAATCACGAAGGTGCGGGCCCGAGCCTTGACGGCCCCGGCCGCGGCGAACATCGCCCGGTCGCATCTGGTGGTCGCATCCCTGCCTCGGAGGACGTTGACCGACGGTACGCCGACCCATGGCTCAGCGATGGAGCTCACCGCTGGGAGGTCGACCGACGCCACGAAGCCGGGCTCGTCGCCCGACCTCGGTGGCGGAACCGCGGCGACCGCGGGGCTGGTCACACAGGTCGGCGCGTCGGCCGGGCACAGCTTGGAGACTGCGTCGCCGAGGGTCGTCGCCAGCGTCGCCGCTTTGGGAGCGGGCGCTCCGGCGGTGCGCACGACCAACGTGACCGTGGTCGCGCGGACGCGTGCGACTGCCACGTCGTAGACCGTGGAGGGACTGTCGGCGACCTCGACGCGAAGGAGCTCGGCCTGCTCGCCGACCCCAGTGACCCGATAGGCAGACACCATCTGGAGGCGGGCCATCGAGCAGCTCGCGAACCATCCGATCGTGGTGGCGTAGGCCTTGTCCGCGGCGGCCGTGTCCTTCGAGATCTCGACGCTCTGCACCGCCCTGCGGGCCGGCCTTCCACTGGCGTCGAAGATGCGGACCAGCGCGGACAGTCCCTTCGGGTCGGCGTACCGGGTCTGTTGACAGATCGTGTTGATGCCGTCGCCGCGGGTGTTGGTGTCGGTCCGCTTTTCGGTCCACAGCTGCTGGGGCGCGAGGTCCCCGAGCTGGTAAGCCTGGAGCAGCTGGCTCGGCGTGGTCAGCCGGATGCCTTCGGGCTCGTCGGACGGAGTGGGGTCGGGCGCCACCTGGTGAGCGGCGCTGGCCCGGCCGAGGCCTGGCTCCCTGGCGGCGAACCCCAGGCCGACGGTGAGACCGACGGCGCCAGCGACGGCCAGGACGGTCTGCACCCGGCGCCGCTCCCGGCCGGCTCGAAGCACGATGGAGGCCCGGGGCAGGGCCGCGGCCGCTGCGGGCTCTGCGAGAGCGCGCAGCCGCTCGCCGTACGCCGGGCCGAGGGCCGAGGCCACCTCGCTGGTGGCGTGTGCGAGCCGCCGCTCGGCCGTCGCAAGCGTCAGCTGGACCTCGCGGGCGGCATCGGGAAGTTGCACGCCACCCAGCTCGACCACGAGGAAGAGCCGACGCTCGGCCGGGGACAGCCGGTGGATGGTGTCGAGCACGAGCCTGTGCTCGTCGGTCAAGCCCCTGTTGCGATGCCAGATGCGGCCGGCGTGCCGGCGCTGGGCGATTCGGTAGGCCAGCGGGCGGACATAGTCGGCCGGTGTCTCGCCGGCCACGGCCTCACGTCGCGTGACCTTCTTCCAGTGCTGCCACGTGATGGCGAACGCGTCGCGGACAGCGGCCGTCGCGGCGGTGAGGTCGCCGGTGAAGAGGAAGGTCTGCAACACCAGCTCGGTGCGGGACGAGCGGTAGAAGGAGTCGAACACCTCCTCCTGTGACATGCCCGACCACCTCTCCGTTCTGCACGCTGTCTCTCGATCACCCCTCGACTGGCCCTCGAACAACGTACTGGCAGGCGTCAACCCGGCCCAACCGGCGTGGCCTCCCGGGGCGGACGAGCCTGCCGAGACATGATGGCGACCGATGACCGGCCTCCTCACCTCTTCGACCTCCGCCCGTCGTGGCATGGATCCCGACGGCCGACGGCCGGTCGGCGCGACCGCGCTGTTCGGCGGACTGCTCGCCTCCGGATCGGTCCTGTTCGGGTGCATGGCGCTCGCGCTGGCCGCGTGGTTCGCGACCGACCAGGGCAGCCACGGCACGACCAAGGACGCGCTCCGGATCGGATCGGACGCCTGGCTGCTGGCGCATGGCTCGACGCTCGACCTCGGGGTGGCGACGATCACGATGCTGCCTCTCGGCCTGACGGTCCTCTGCCTGCACGTGTGCTTCCGGCTCGGGCGCTGGGCGGGGAGCACGTCGTACGCCGAGGACGTGCGCGCGCTCGCGCTCGCCACGCTGGTCTTCGCGGGCAGCTATGCCGTGGTCGCCATCGGCGTCGCGCTGCTGGCCTCCCTGCCCGGCGCGGAGCCGCACCTGGGGCGCGCCTTCGCGGGTGGCTTCGTCGTCGCCGCGGCCGGCGGCGGTCCGGGCCTCCTCGCCGGCGCCGGCCGACTGCGTGACGTCACGTCGCGAGTGCCGGAGACAGCGCGATCGGTCGTGTACGCCGGGACGGTCGCCGCCTTGGGCGTGGCCGCGGCGGGTGCTCTCCTGGTCGCCGCCATGCTGGCGGTCGACCTCGGTGCCGCGGCCAACGTCTTGTCGCATCTGCACACCGACGCTGCCGGGGGAGCCCTCTACACGGTGCTGGTCGCCGGCGTCGCGCCGAATGCGGCGCTGTTCGGCGCGTCGTACGTCGTCGGGCCCGGCTTCGCCGTCGGCACGGGCACCACGGTCTCGACCGGGATGGTCGCCCTCGGTCCGGTGCCCGCTTTCCCCCTGATGGCCGCGCTCCCGCCCAACGGTCCGGCCCCCTGGTGGACGTCGCTGTTCCTCGCCATACCCGTGCTGCTCGGGATCGTCGCGGGGCACCTGGCGAGGAAGGCCTACCCATGCCGCGGCTATGACGTGGCCGCCGCGCGGGGACTCGGGGGCGGCGCGGTGGCTGGTCTCCTGCTCGGATCGGCCATGGCGCTCTCCGGAGGCGCGGTCGGGCCGGGGCGAATGGCGGAGGTCGGTCCGGCGTTCACGGCGCCGACGGTGGCCGCGATGATGGCGGTCGGCCTCGGTGCGCTCGTCGGCGCCGTGCTCACGCACTGGCGGATGGGACCGCCGCCCGACGGCACGGAGCCGACGGTAGACCTGGGCGCGGGGGAGCCGACGGTCCCCGTGAAGCGCTCGGCGCTCGCCCGGCTGGCCCGTCGCGGAAGCGTCCCGGACACCCGCAACCACGCCTAGCCCGCCCGGATAGCCTGTCGGCGTGTTCACCCCCTCGCGCCCAGCGCGGCTGGTCGTGCTCGTCTCCGGCACCGGCACCAACCTGCAGGCGCTTCTCGACGCGTGCGCCGACTCGTCGTACGGCGCGGTGGTGGTCGGAGTCGGGGCCGACCGCGGTGACATCGAGGCGCTGGTGCGCGCGGACAAGGCGGGGGTGCCGACGTTCGTCCTCGAGGTCGGTGACTTCGGGTCGCGGGCAGCGTGGGACGAGGCGATGGCGGTCGCCGTCGCGGACCTGGAGCCGGATCTCGTCGTCTCGGCCGGCTTCATGAAGCTGGCGGGCACTGCTTTCTTGGAGCGCTTCGCCGGGCGCTACGTCAACACGCATCCGGCGCTGCTGCCTGCGTTCCCGGGCATGCACGGCGCGCGGGACGCTCTCGAGCACGGCGTCAAGGTGACCGGTGCCACGTTGTTCGTGGTCGACCAGGGGGTCGACACCGGCCCCATCGTCGCCCAGACCGTCGTACCCGTCGAGGACGACGACACGGTCGAGACCCTGCACGAGCGCATCAAGGTCGCCGAGCGCCGGATGCTCGTCGACAACGTAGGTCGGATGGCCCGCGAGGGCTTCACCATCAGCGACAGGAAAGTACGGTTCGGCCAGTGACTTCACCCGACTCCCTCGACAAGCGACCGATCCGGCGAGCCCTCGTCTCGGTCTATGACAAGAGCGGTCTGGCCGAGCTGGCACAGGGCCTGCACGAGCTCGGGGTGACGATCGTGTCGACCGGGGGCTCGGCGGCACTCATCGAGGGGCTCGGCCTGCCCGTCACCCGCGTGGAGGACCTCACCGGCTTTCCGGAGTGCCTCGACGGCCGGGTCAAGACGCTTCACCCTCGCGTGCACGCGGGGATTCTCGCCGATCTCAGGCTCGAGTCCCACGCCGCGCAGCTCGACGAGCTCGGGGTCGAGCCGTTCGAGCTCGTCGTGGTGAACCTCTACCCCTTCCGGGAGACCGTCGCTTCGGGCGCGTCCCTCGACGAGTGTGTCGAGCAGATCGACATCGGCGGCCCCTCGATGGTGCGCGCCGCAGCCAAGAACCATCCGTCGGTCGCGGTCGTGGTCAACCCCGAGCGGTACGACGACGTGCTGGAGGCGGCACGCGATGGCGGCTTCACCCTCGTCGAGCGGCAGCGGCTCGCCGCCGAGGCGTTCGCCCACACCGCGTCGTACGACGTCGCCGTGGCGTCCTGGATGGGCAACCGGCTCGTCGACACCTCCGACGGCAGCGGCTTCCCCGCTTGGACCGGAGCCACCTGGGACAAGGCCGCAGTGCTGCGCTATGGCGAGAACCCGCATCAGCCCGCTGCGCTCTACCGGCAGGGGCGGGAGGGCCTGGCCGGGGCAGAGCAGCTCCACGGCAAGGAGATGTCCTACAACAACTACGTCGATGCCGACGCCGCCCGCCGGGCAGCCCTCGACTTCGCCGAGCCGGCCGTGGCGATCATCAAGCACGCGAACCCGTGCGGCATCGCGGTGGGTGCCGACGTCGCCGAGGCTCATCGCAAGGCCCACGCCTGCGACCCGGTGTCCGCCTTCGGCGGGGTGATCGCCACCAACGTGCCGGTCAGCAAGGCGATGGCCGAGCAGGTGGCCGAGATCTTCACCGAGGTGATCGTCGCCCCTGACTACGAGGACGGCGCGGTCGAGGTGCTGGCGCAGAAGAAGAACGTCCGCATCCTGCGCTGCCCTGTCGACGAGGCGACCGAACCCGTGGAGTTCAGGCCGATCAGCGGTGGTCTGCTCGTCCAGCGGGCCGACCATGTCGATGCGGACGGCGACGACCCGTCGACCTGGACGCTGGTCACCGGCGAGGCGGCCACGTCTGAGACGCTGGCCGATCTCGCGTTCGCGTGGAAGGCGTGCCGGGCGGTGAAGTCCAACGCGATCCTGCTCGCGTCGGCCGGCGCGTCGGTGGGAGTCGGGATGGGTCAGGTCAACCGGGTCGACTCGTGCCGGCTGGCCGTCGAGCGCGCGGGCGACCGGACCAAGGGGGCGGTGGCCGCGAGCGACGCGTTCTTCCCCTTCGACGACGGCCCGCGCATCCTCATCGACGCGGGAGTGACGGCGATCGTGCAGCCCGGAGGCTCGGTGCGTGACGAGGAGGTGATCGCGACCGCGAGAGCGGCCGGGATCACCATGTACTTCACCGGGACCCGGCACTTCTTCCACTGACCCCGACCGAGCCTCCTAGGATGCGCACTGTGACGGCACGGATCCTCGACGGAAAAGCGACCGCGGCGACGATCAAGGGTGAGCTGACCGACCGCGTGATCAAGCTCCGCGAGGCGGGGGTCACGCCGGGCCTGGCAACGGTGCTCGTCGGCGACGACCCGGCGAGCCGCTGGTATGTCGCGGGCAAGCACCGCGACTGCGCCGAGGTCGGCATCACCTCGATCCGGGTCGACCTCCCTGCCGACGCTCCCCAGCGGGCCGTCGAAGACGCGATCGCCGAGCTCAATGCCAACCCCGCGTGCACCGGCTACATCGTGCAGCTGCCGCTGCCTCGGCACATGGACGAGAACGCGATCCTCGGGCTGATCGACCCGGCCAAGGACGCCGACGGTCTCCACCCCACGAACCTCGGGTGGCTCGTGCTCGGGAAGCCGGCGCCGCTGCCCTGCACACCCAACGGCATCGTCGAGCTGCTGCGCCGCCACGAGATCCCCGTCGCCGGCGCCGACGTGTGCGTCGTCGGCCGCGGCATCACCGTCGGCCGGCCGCTCGGCCTGCTGCTGACCCGTCGTACCGAGAACGCCACCGTCACCCTGTGTCACACGGGCACCCGCGACCTCGCCGCGCACGTCCGACGCTCCGACATCGTGGTCGCGGCCGCCGGCGTACCAGGGATCGTCACCGGTGAGATGGTCAAACCCGGTGCCGCCGTACTCGATGTCGGCGTGTCCCGAGACGCCGAGGGCAAGATCGCTGGCGACGTCGCCCCGGACGTGTACGACGTCGCCGGCTGGGTGTCGCCCAACCCCGGCGGAGTGGGGCCGATGACCCGCGCGATGCTGCTCGCGAACATCGTCGAGGCCGCGGAGCAGTCGCTCCCGTGAAGCAGTTGCTCGAGTGACCGAGCAGCCAGAGGCAGAGCTCCGACCCGAGCCGCCGCGCACACGTCCGTCGACCTTGGGGGGTGCCGCCTACATCCTTGTCGCGCTTGCCGCCACCGCCGGTCTGGGCATCGTCGCGTTCGGGCCGTGGCGCACCGGCCTGACCGTCATCGGCTCAGCGTTGGTGGCCGGGGGAGTGGCGCGCATGCTGTTGCCCGACGAGCTGGCCGGAATGCTCAAGGTGCGCCGCAAGTCGCTCGACGTCCTGCTGATGGTCGGGCTGGGATCGGCACTGATCGTGCTGGCGCAGGTCGTGCCGGATGCGGCTGGCTGACGGGACCGGGGGCCTCGGCTCAGATCAGGCCGAGCCCCTTGACCGCGTCGCGTTCCTCGACGAGCTCGGCCGCCGTCGCATCCATCCGGCCGCGGGAGAAGTCGTCGATCTCGAGGCCCTGGACGATCTGCCACGACCCGTTGTCGGTGGTGACGGGGTAGGAGTAGATCAGGCCTTCGGGGATGCCGTAGGAGCCGTCGGAGCGGACCGCCATCGAGACCCAGTCGCCGTCCGGCGTACCCCTGAGCCAGTCGCGCGCCGCGTCGACCGTGGCTGACGCGGCAGACGCGGCCGACGACGCTCCTCGGGCATCGATGATCGCCGCGCCCCGCTTGGCCACCGTCGGGATGAAGGTCTCCTCGAGCCACTGCTGGTCGCCGACCACCTCGTAGGCGTTCTTGCCGGCGACCTCGGCGTGGAAGATGTCGGGATACTGGGTGGCGGAGTGGTTGCCCCAGATCGACATCTTCTTGATCTCCGTGACCGGGGCACCGGTCTTCTTCGCCAGCTGCGAGATCGCGCGGTTGTGGTCGAGCCGGGTGAGCGCGGAGAACCGCTCGGCCGGGATGTCGGGGGCGTTGCTCATCGCGATCAGGGCGTTGGTGTTGGCCGGGTTGCCCGTCACCCCGACGCGTACGTCGGAGGCTGCCACGTCGTTGAGGGCCTTGCCCTGCGCGGTGAAGATCGCCCCGTTGGCCTCGAGCAGGTCGCTTCGCTCCATGCCCGGGCCGCGCGGACGGGCTCCCACGAGAAGGGCCAGGTTGACCCCGTCGAAGATCTTCGTGGGCTCGTGCCCGATCTCGACGCCCGCGAGCTGAGGGAACGCGCAGTCGTCGAGCTCCATCACGACGCCCTCGAGCGCCTTGAGCGCAGGCTCGATCTCGAGCAGGCGGAGCTGGACCGGGGTGTCCGGCCCCAGCAGCGAGCCGCTCGCGATCCGGAACAGCAGGCTGTAGCCGATCTGGCCGGCGGCGCCGGTCACGGCCACCTTGACGGGCTGGGTCACGACGACTCCTAGCGGTGTGCGGGCTCGACGCTCCGACGCTAGCAGCCGCCGATTTCCGGCCCGCCGGTCGGTCCGCCGGCCGGGCTCAGTCGGTAGCGGCGGCGATCGCCAACCTGTTCGGAGAGGTCATGGTGGGTCCTCAGGCTGTGATGGACAGGAAGTCGGCGCAGAAGTCCGGGCGGTCCGCAAGGTCGTTGCGACCTGTGCTCGGCTTGATGTCGCCCAGGAACTCGAAGATGTCGTCCTCGGGGTCGTCCGGTGTGCCGTTGAGATCGATGCGGAAGCTGAAGATCACGGTCCCTGTGTCGAGGAAGCGTGGCTCACCCCCAGGCCCGAACCACTTGTCGTTGCCGGCCGCATGCATGACCACGGTGATGGTCCCGTCGCCGTTGTCGGTGATCGTGCGGTCCTTGACCACGTCGTTGAAGACGTGGGTGTAGGCATTCCCGGTGTCGGGGTTGATGAAGCTCTCCGTGCCATGGATGTTGTCGTGGACATAGACCTGGTCGTCTCGGAGCATGCCCCGGGAGGTGCCCTGGACGTCGAAGGTGTGAGTGATCGCCTCGAGCCCGCAGACATCGGTCAGGACCTCGCTGCCGACATCGTGGAACCGGTCGTGGAAGACCGGTCTGGCTGAGGCCGGCGCCGCCACGGAGAGTGCTGCGGCCGCAGCCGAGACGACCGCGCAGAGTTTCAGGGAAACGGACATGCTGAGGGCTCCTTCCGAAGCCAACGAGGGCCCCCCGGCCCCACTCCCACCCCCGTCGGCTTCACTCTCCGCCGAAGCCTGGGGGCGGGCAATGACGACTCAGGAGGATCGCTGCCCCCTCGCCTGGGTAGGAGGGACACGGCAGGATGGGCCACGAGAGCGTGACCGGACCCGTGAGATATCTTGACGTCAAGACATCCCCGGAATGGACGAACGGAGCCATAGGTGGCTGACGCGGACAGTGCCCCCAGCTCGCACACGATCATCTACACCCACACCGACGAGGCGCCGCTCTTGGCGACGTACTCCTTGCTCCCGATCGTGCAGGCGTACGCCGCCAAGGCGGGCGTTGCAGTGGACACGAGGGACATCTCGCTGGCCGGACGGATCCTCGCGATGTTCCCCGACCGGCTCACCGACGAGCAACGCGTCGGGGACGCCCTCGCGGAGCTGGGCGAGCTGGCCAAGCGACCCGAGGCGAACATCATCAAGCTGCCCAACATCAGCGCATCGATCCCTCAGCTCAAGGCCGCGATCGCGGAGCTGCAGGCCAAGGGCTACGAGCTGCCCGACTATCCCGACGAGGTCGCGACCGACGAGGACCGCGACGTGCGCGCGCGCTACGACAAGGTCAAGGGCAGCGCGGTCAACCCGGTGCTCCGCGAGGGCAACTCCGACCGCCGAGCGCCGGCGTCGGTGAAGGCCTATGCCCGCAAGAACCCGCACTCGATGGGCGCCTGGTCCAGCAACTCCAAGACCGAGGTCGCCACGATGGGTCACGACGACTTCCGCTCCAACGAGAAGTCCGTCGTCGTCCCCGACGCCGGGACGCTGCGCATCGAGCACGTTGCCGACGACGGCACCGTCACAGTCCTGCGCGACTCGGTGCAGGTGCTCGAGGGCGAGGTCGTCGACGGCACCTTCATGAGCGTGTCCAGGCTCGAGGACTTCCTGCGCGAGCAGATCGAGCGCGCCAAGGCCGATGACGTGCTGTTCTCCGTGCATCTCAAGGCGACCATGATGAAGGTCTCCGACCCGATCATCTTCGGGCACGCCGTACGTGCGTTCTTCCCGCTCACCTTCGAGCGGTATGGCGCGGACCTGGCCGCCGCCGGGCTCTCGCCCAACAACGGCCTGGGCGGGATCCTCGACGGGCTCGGCAAGCTGCCCAACGGCGACGACATCAGGGCTTCGATCGACGCCGAGCTCGCAGCCGGCCCGCGGCTCGCCATGGTGGACTCCGACCGCGGTATCACCAACCTGCACGTGCCGTCCGACGTCATCGTCGACGCTTCGATGCCGGCGATGATCCGCACCTCTGGTCACATGTGGGGACCAGACGGCAAGGAGCACGACACCCTCGCGGTGATCCCGGACTCGTCGTACGCCCCGATCTACCAGGCCGTCATCGACGACTGCAAGGCACACGGCGCGTACGACCCGACCTCCATGGGCTCCGTGCCCAATGTTGGCCTGATGGCCCAGGCGGCGGAGGAGTACGGCTCCCACGACAAGACCTTCGAGATCGCCACGAGTGGCACCGTCCGCATCGTCGACGCGTCGGGCGCCGTCCTGGTCGAGCACCAGGTCGAGGCGGGCGACATCTGGCGCGCCTGCCAGACCAAGGACGCTGCCATCCGCGACTGGGTCAGGCTCGCGGTCACTCGCGCCCGTGCGACCGGCACCCCGGCCGTGTTCTGGCTCGACGAGACCAGGGCCCACGACGCCAACCTCATCCGGCTCGTCCGGACCTACCTGGCTGACCACGACGCCGAGGGCCTCGACATCCGCGTCCTCGCCCCGAAGGAGGCGGCCGCCCTCTCGGTCGAGCGGATCCGTCGCGGCGAGGACACCATCTCGGTGACCGGCAACGTGCTGCGCGACTACAACACCGACCTGTTCCCGATCCTGGAGCTCGGCACCTCGGCCAAGATGCTCTCGATCGTCCCGCTGATGAACGGCGGCGGTCTGTTCGAGACGGGTGCGGGCGGGTCCGCGCCCAAGCACGTGCAGCAGCTGGTCAAGGAGAACTACTTGCGCTGGGACAGCCTCGGCGAGTTCCTCGCGCTGGCCTCCTCCTTCGAGCACTATGCCCAGCAGACGGGCAACACCTCCGCCCAGGTGCTGGCCGACACCCTCGACCGCGCCACCGGCACGTTCCTCCTGGAGAACAAGTCGCCCGGCCGGCGCCTCGGCACCATCGACAACCGCGGGTCGCACTTCTACCTCGCCCTCTATTGGGCCGAGGAGCTTGCCTCCCAGAACGACGACGCCGAGCTGGCTGCTGCGTTCAAGGGACTCGCCGAGACCTTGCGCGCGAGCGAGCAGACCATCGCGGATGAGCTGATCAATGTGCAGGGGTCACCGGTCGACATCGGCGGCTACTACCGGCCCGATGACGACAAGACCGCCGACGTGATGCGTCCCTCCAAGACGCTGAATGACGCGATCGCCTCGCTCGGCTGAGCTCGAGTCGGACCGCCTACTTGCCTCGCGGCGTGACGAACCCGCTCACGCTGCCCGTCCCTGTGAAGGTGAGCGGTCCGAGGTCGGGATCGTCGAACGTGTTGGTGATCGTGAACGTGCAGTGCACGTCAGCGTTCTTCGCGGGACCCTTGGCACGGGGCGGGTCCACGAACGAGTCGACGACTTCACCGTTCTGGTCGGTGATGGTTCCGCTGAACTCCCCGAACGACACCGGGATCAGCACGCTGGTGCTCGCGCTGTCGTGAGCCGGAGTGAAGTCACCGTTGCCGTTCGCGGTGACCAGATACGTCACGCCGTTGTCGCAGTCGACCGGGAACACGTCGCCCTTGGGGTCGGCGGATGCTGGTCCGGCGAGCGCAAGCGCGAGTCCGAGGCCGAAGGCGGACGCGACTGCCAAGCGGGCCGGCGTCGAGGTCGATGACATGAGTGGGTTCCCTTCTGGCTGGGTGAGAGGACGCTTCGACGCTAAGCCGGGCCTGTGCAGGACACATGACCCGATCTGGTGGTCGGCGGCTCCGGGTGGGTCAGCGATTCCTCGACAAGTCCGGACATGTTCTCCTGGCTCAGGATTGACCTTGCCCCGCGGCAACCTCCTAGCGTTGTGCGTATGGCGGTCAGTGAGCGCGGGATGCTGTCGGTGGGCGAGGTCGCCCGCCGCACCGGCCTGACCACCAAGGCGCTGCGGCACTACGACCGGCTCGGCCTGCTGTGTCCCGCGACGGTCTCCGGCGACGGATATCGGTGGTACGACGAGAGGCAGGTGGCGACCGCTCGCTCGATCGCTCGGCTTCGCCGTCTCGACGTACCGCTCGACGTCGTACGAGCCTGCCTGGACGGGGCCGCGGAGGCCGAGGTCCGACGGCTGCTCCTCTCCCACCGTTCTGCCTTGCAGGCCCGGGACGACCGGCTCCGCCGAATCCTGCACACGCTCGACCATCTGCTCTCCGACGAAAGAGGAACGATCATGGCGCTCGACGAGACTCCGACCGAGACGACGGTGGACGAGCGAGGGATCGCCGTCGACCTCTTCAACGCCACCTGGTCCCTGCTCGAGCAGGAGTCGCGCAGCGCCGACGAGGACGACCGCATGCTGCACATGGCGCACGCGTCTCGCTTCCACTGGGACAACGCCGGGGACGACCAGAACCGGGCCATCGGTGAGTGGCAGTGCTCACGGGTCTACGCGACTCTGGGTCGCGGGGAGCCGGCGCTTTTCCACGCGCGTCGATGCGTCGACTACGCCGGGCGACCTGGAGTCGACGACTGGGTGATGGCCAGCGCGCTCGAGGCGATGGCCCGGGCACACGCCGTGGCCGGAGACGTCGAGTCGGCACGCGACTCACGTGACCAAGCCCTGAAGCTGGCCCAAGCCCTCACCGACGCCGAGGACCGCGACATCGTCCTCGCCGACCTGGACACCCTTCCACTCGGCTAGTCAGAGCCTCAGCACGAACTCCGCGCCGCCCAGGCGGCCGGACTCGGCCAGTTCGAGCGTGCCGCCATGCTGCTCGGCGATGGACCGTGCGATCGCAAGGCCGAGGCCGGCACCGGCGACCTGACGGGAGCGGGAGGGGTCGGCCTGGAAGAAGCGGTCGAAGACCCGCTCGCGCAGCTCGTCCGCCACTCCTGGGCCGTCGTCGGACACCACCACGCCGTCGAGAGTGAGCTCGACGACGACCTTGCTCCGCGCGTGGCGCACCGCGTTGTCCAGGAGGTTGCGCACCAGCCTCCCGATCGCCGCGCGATCGCCCTCGAACCGGGCGCCAGTGCCTTCCACGCTGACGATCGGGGAGCCGAGCAAGGCCACCTGCTCGTGCACCACGTCGCCGAGGTCGACCGGCTCGGACCGCAGCGGGCTGTCGTCGGCGTCGGCGCGCGCCAGATAGAGCAGGTCCTTGACGAGACGCTCCATGTCGAGCGTGTCGTCGAGCAGATCGTGGGCAAGTCCTCCCCACTCGGTGCTCGCGGGATGGGCTAGTGCGACTTCGAGCTGGGTGCGGAAGCTCGCCACCGGGCCGAGGAGCTCGTGCGAGGCGTTGCCGACGAAGTCGCGCTCCCGCGCCGCAGCCTCGTCGAGCCGAGCCAGCATGTCGTTCATCGTCACCGCCAGGCGGGCCACCTCGTCGTCGGTCGGAGGTATGGCGACACGGCGGTCGAGCTCTCGCGGCGAGACCGAGTCGACCTCGCGCCGCAGCACCTCCACGGGTCGAAGGGCACGCCCGACCAGCAGCCAGAGCGCGACGCCCAGCAGCAGCGCGACAGCCGGGAGCCCGATCACGAGCGCGCGCGTCAGCGTTGCGACGGCCTCCCGTACCGACTCGAGGCTGCGACCGACGTACACCGTCGCACCCGGGGCGCGGACAGCCCAGACGCGGTAGGTCTCGGTCTCGGAGTCGTCAGGTGCCTTGAAGGTGCGGACGACGGCGTGCTCGCCCTCCGGCCGGTACGACGCGATCGGCGCCTTGCCCTCGGCGTTGGGACTGGCGGCGATCACCCGGCCGTCGTCGGCGACGATCTGCGCGATCCCGTCCTCGCCGGCGCCGATGACCGGCGGCGCGAGGGCGACCTGATCGGCGAGCTCGCGCGCCCGCGCGATCGACAGGTCGTCGCCGCTGGTCGTGAGCCGGCGTTCGACGGTGATGCGGAGCAGCAGGCCGGCGATCGTCAGGGTGACGACCACGAGCACGACCCCCAGCAGGGTCACGCGCGCCCGGACGGACCGCACCTCAGCCCCCGTCCGGGTCGAGCCGGTAGCCGACGCCACGAACCGTCCGCAGAGCGTTGCGCCCGAACGGCTGGTCCATCCGCAGCCGCAGCTGACGCACGTAGACCTCGACGATGTTGGCGTCGCCCTCGAATGCGAAGTCCCAGACGTGGTCGAGGATCGCCTGCTTGGACAAGACGTCCCCGGCGCGGCTCATCAGGAACTCCAGGAGGGAGAACTGCCGGGGAGTGAGCTCGATGTCGGTGCCGTCCCGGCCGCACCGGTGCCCGGCACTGTCCAGCCAGAGGTCACCGCACCGCAGCACCGACGGGCGTGAGGCCTGACCCCGCCGCAGCAGAGCGCGCAGACGAGCGAGGAGGACCAGATAGGAGAACGGCTTGGCCAGGTAGTCGTCGGCGCCGGCGTCGAGTGCCGTGGCCTCGTCCCGGGCTCCGTCGCGAGCGGTGAGCATCAGGACCGGAGTCCAATCGCGCTTCTCGCGGAGCCGGGAGCAGAGGTCGGTCCCGCTCATGCCCGGCAGCATCACATCCAGCACGAGGGCGTCGTACGGATTCTCCTCGGCATACCAGAGTCCCTCGGGGCCGTCATAGGCGACGTCGACGGCGAACCCCTCGGCACGCAGGCCACGCTGTACGGCGTGGGCGAGGTGCTTGTCGTCCTCGACCACGAGAATGCGCATGCCCAACGGTGGCACGGCTCGGCTGAACACGCACTGAAGGTTTGCGGAATTCGGTTCAGCGTGACTTCAGGTCGCTGGGGGCATGGTGGACGCATGAGGTTCAGCAGAAAGACCGCGATCGCTGCCGCCGCGGGCGCCGTCCTCGCTGTCGGCGCGGCGAGTGGGGTCGCTGTCGCCACCAGCGACGACGGCGACGCGAACGTGACCGGAGCGCAGGCGGATCAAGCCAAGCGCGCCGCGCTGGCCGCGACCCATGGGGGCACGGCCAACTCGGTCGAGCGCGATGGCGAGAACGGAGCCACCTGGGAGGTCGAGGTCACCAAGCCCGACGGTGCCACGGTCGACGTCCGGCTGGACGAGCGCTATCAGGTCGTCGTCATCGAGGGCGACGGCGGCGAGGGATCCGACTGAGCCCACTCCTGCAGGAGCAGGTCATACCAGACCAGGTCGCTGCGGGTCCCGTCGCCGAGCGTCAGCCCACGCCGCTCCACGCCGTACGGGGTGAAGCCGTTGGCCTCGATCACGTGGCGTGACGCGGTGTTGCCGACCCCCGCCGCGGCTCGCACCCGGGTCAGTCCCAGACCGCCATCCTCGGACGGCACGAACGCATGGCGTACGGCGAGGCCACATGCTCGAGTCATCACCCCACGGCCCCGTGCCTGCGGGTGCGTCCAGAAGCCGACCTCCGCATCCACCTCCTGCTCGATGTCGAACAGGTTCACGACCCCGAGCAGCGCGTCGTCGCCGGGATCCGCGATCGCCCAGTGCACGCACGTCCCGGTCGCCATCGCCTCCCGGCGCGACTCGATGAACGCCATCGCCTCACGCCGGCCGTAGGGCGACGGCAGCCGCAGCCACGCACGGGTACGAGCGTCGCTGCACGCCTCCGCGATCGCCGGGGCGTCCGCGTCGACCTGGTGCCGGAGCATCAGGCCGTTCGCCAGGATCGTCGGTGCGTCGTACCAGGGATGTCGCGGGTGTCGCGGCTCGTCCGCGCCCAGCACGCCCACCCAGCAGTCGTTGAGGTTGCCCCGCTGCGGGAGCCAGTGCCCGAGCGGCCCCACGCACGAGAACCCCAGCTTCCAGGACACGCGGCGCGAAGCCCAGTTGCCCAGATGGGCCCACCAGACCAGGGTCTCGAAGCGGCGAGTGTCGAACGCCCAGTCGACGAGCAGCCGGAGGGCTCGTTCCATGACTCCGCGCCCGCGATGCGCCGGGTGCACGACGTACCCGACGTCGCCTCGTCTGTCGGGAAGGACCCGGACCGTGCAGGCGCCGGCGTAGCGGCCGGCCTGGTCGATCGCGAACGAGAACTCCGTCTCGCTGTCCCAGCCCGCCGGCACCGTCTGGCGCAGGTGTCGCTTGGCATCGTCGAGTGAGTAGGGGCTGGGAATCGAGGTCCAGCGGATCGTGTCCGGGTCGGTGCACTGCTCCACGACCGCAGGCAGGTCGTCCTCGTGGTGCGCGCGCAGCGTGATGTTGCCGTCCACGAGCGTGGGTACGTCGTAGGGGAACCTCATCCAGCCACCTTGACGAAGCCGGCCAACCTGGGCAACCGATATCGTCGTGACCATGCCAGAAGGAGAAAGACAGTGAACGGCACGCTCGCGTCAGCCGGGCTTGTCGTCCTGTTCGTCCTGATCGGCGGTGTCTTCGCCGCGGCGGAGATCGCGCTCGTCTCGTTGCGCGACTCGCAGGCTCGCGCACTGGCCAGCCGCGGCAAGCGCGGCCGCACCGTGGCCGAGCTCAACCAGGATCCCAACCGGTTCCTCGCCTCCGTCCAGGTCGGCGTCACCCTGGCCGGGTTCCTGTCCGCCGCGTTCGGTGGCGCCACGCTCTCGGGCGACCTCGAGCCTGCGCTGCGCAACCTGGGCCTCCCGCGCGGGGTGGTCGGGCCGCTCGCCCTCGTGCTGGTGACGATCGCGATCTCCTACCTCTCCCTGGTGCTCGGCGAGCTGGCACCCAAGCGTCTCGCGCTGCAGCGGGCCGAGGTCTTCGCTCTGGCGCTGGCCCCTATGATCGACCGGATCTCGCGCTGGTCGCGCCCGGTCATCTGGCTGCTCTCGAGGAGCACCGACGTCGTCGTCCGGCTCCTCGGGGGCGACCCGTCGGCCCAGCGTGAGGAGATCACCGAGGCGGAGCTGCGCGAGCTGGTCAACAGCCACGAGACCCTGGGTGAGGAAGAGCGCCGGATCGTCGAGGACGTCTTCGAGGCCGGTGACCGGCACATCCGCGAGGTGATGGTGCCGCGCACCGAGGTCGACTTCCTCGACGCCTCACTGCCGGTCTACAAGGCGGCGCGCGAGGCGCTCACGATGCCGCACTCGCGCTACCCGGTGATCGAGGGTTCGGCCGACGACGTCGTCGGCTTCGTGCACGTGCGCGACCTGCTCGATCCCGACATGGCCAACCGCTCGGTGCGGGTCGGCGACCTCGCCCGCTCCGCGCTCGTGCTGCCGTGGACGCGCACGATCCTCGCCGCGCTGACCGACATGCGCCGCGAGGGCTCGCACCTGGCCATCGTCGCCGACGAGTACGGCGGCACGGCCGGCATCGTGACCCTCGAGGATCTCGTCGAGGAGCTGATCGGCGACATCAAGGACGAGTACGACGTCGACGAGGCCGAGACGACTCGCCATCGCGGCGGCGACGTCGAGGTCGACGGCCTGCTCAACCTCGACGACTTCGAGGACGAGACCGGCATCGAGCTGCCGGAGGGTCCCTATGAGACCGTCGCCGGCTTCCTCATGGCCAACCTCGGCCGGGTGCCGGTCGTCGGCGACGTGGTCGAGTTCGACGCTCATCGGTTCACGGTCACCGACCTCGACGGTCGCCGGGTGAGCCGGGTGCGCGTGACCGCCCTCCCGCCGCCCGAGTCGCGGCACCAGGAGCAGGCGGAGACCGCCTGACCGGGGGAGCTCAGGTCACCGCACGCTTCTCGCTCCGGTCGACGTGGAGGCTGAAGACGTCGGGGCGGGAATAGTGGCCGGTCGGGTCGAACAGCCCGCGGGCGTCGGTGCTGCGTGACACGTCGATCGTGGCCGTCACCAGCCCCTCCTTCTCCTCGAGCGGCCCGGCCAGCACATGACCGCCCGGAGCGACGATCGTCGAGAGCCCCCTGGCCAGCCATTCGTCGTCGTCGTACAGCTCCTGCTTGCCGGGCACCGAGGCCGGAAGGTCGCTGCTGTGGATCGCCTGGCAGCAGCCGATGACGTAGGTGCGGCCCTCCTTGGCGATGTGCTGCAACGTGGGCACCCAGACGTCGCTGGTGTCCCACGTGGGCGCGAGATAGATCTGCACGTCCTGCGCGTAGATGCTCGCCCGGGCGAGCGGCATGTAGTTCTCCCAGCAGATCAGCCCGCCCACCCGGCCGACCTCTGTCGCCACCACGTTCAGGGTCGAGCCGTCCCCGTATCCCCAGACCAGACGCTCACCGCCGGTGGGCATCAGCTTGCGGTGGTGGTTGAGCAGCCGGCCGTCCGGGCCGAAGAGGAGCTGCGAGTTGTACAGGGTCGACCCGAGCCGCTCGTTGACGCCGACGGAGAGGAACATCGCGTGGTCCCTGGCCACCTCGCCGAGCCGGTCGGCGTCGGGACCGGGCACCTCCAGCGAGTTGGCGACGAGCAGGTGGTAGGAGGCGAGGGCGTGCTCGCTCCATGCCGGCGTCCGCCACACCCAGTCGGGATAGGCGGGCACGAAGGTCTCGGGGAAGAGCAGCAGACGCACGCCGAGCCCGGCCGCCTCCTGCGCGATGGTCTCGAGCTTGTCGAGAGTCGCCGCCTTGTCGAGATGGACCGGCGCATACTGCGCGGCCGCCACCAGCACCTCGGTCATGTCGGCTTCACCCTCTCGCCGGGTCGTTCGCGGGCAGTGCGTCGTAGGCCCACTCGGAGCGCTTCCAGTCCGGCACGGGCGGGGGCGCCTCGCCGGTGGGGACATAGGGTGACCGCTCGACCCGCTGCAGGCGGTGGATGTAGCGGGGACAGTTCGGGAAGACCTCGGACACCTCGACCCGGATCACCAGCTGTGCGCCGGGCCACGTCGGCAGCAGCTCGTCGTCGGCCGACACCGCCGCCCGGCCGTGCACCCGCAGCCGGTTGGGCCGCTCGAAGTCGATGAAGAGCAGGCCCACCTTGGCGGTCTCGACGAGGTTGCCGAAGGTCAGGAACATCCCGTTGCCGTCGTACGCCGGGAAGGCGAGCGTGCGCTCGTCGAGCACCCGCACGAAGCCGGGGTCGCCTCCCTTGTAGGAGCAGGTGGGCTGTCCCTGGGCGTCGACGGTCGAGACGAACATCATGTCGCGTGACTCGATGAACCTGCGGGCGCCCTCGTCGATGACGTCGTGCACCAGGAGCTCGTCGATCCGGTCGGCGATGCGCCGGGTGTCGAAGGCGTCCTGCAGGCCCCGCTGGGACGCGGAGTAGTCCATGGGAAGAAGGTACGCCCGCACGGCCTTCCTGATACCGCTGCTGACACAATGCCTGTCATGGCCGAAGCACCCACGACCGCCACGAGCAAGCCGCGTGTCCTCTCCGGCATCCAGCCCACCGACGACTCCTTCCACTTCGGCAACTACCTGGGCGCGACGCGGCAGTGGGTGGCTCTCCAGGAGGAACACGAGACGTTCTTCTTCATCGCCAACCTGCACGCGATCACGATGGAGCAGCCCGATCCCAAGCTTCTGCGCGAGCGCTCGTTCGTCGCCGCGGCCCAGCTGGTGGCGATGGGCATCGACCCCGCTCGATCCGCGATCTTCCTGCAGTCCCAGGTGCCCGCCCACGCGCAGCTGGCGTGGGTGCTGCAATGCCTGACCGGCTTCGGTGAGGCCCGGCGCATGACCCAGTTCAAGGACAAGTCCGCCAAGGAGGGCGAGGGTGCCGCCAGTGTCGGGCTGTTCACCTACCCGATCCTCCAGGCCGCCGACATCCTGCTCTACCGGCCGGCGTACGTTCCAGTGGGCGAGGACCAGCGCCAGCACCTCGAGCTGACCCGGGACCTGGCCAACCGCTTCAACCACCGCTACAAGAAGACCTTCAAGCTGCCTGAGCCGTTCATCCTCAAAGCCACGGCCAAGATCACCGACCTGCAGGACCCCACGGCCAAGATGTCGAAGTCGTCGTCGTCCCCGGGCGGCATCGTGAAGATGCTCGACGACCCCGCGGTGTCGGCGAAGAAGATCCGCTCTGCGGTCACCGACTCCGGCACCGAGGTTCGCTTCGACGAGACGGAGAAGCCGGGGATCTCCAACCTGCTGACGATCTACTCGGCTCTGACCGGTGAGTCCGTGGAGGCGCTCGAGAAGCGCTATGCCGGCAGCGGCTATGGCGAGTTCAAGGGCGACCTGGCCGACGTGGTCGTGGACTTCGTGACGCCGTTCCGCAACCGGGTCCACGAGCTGCTCGACGACCGGGCCGAGCTCGAGGCGATCCTGGCCGACGGCGCCCGCAAGGCGCACGAGGTCGCGGAGCGCACGCTGGCCGACGTCTACGACAACGTCGGCTTCGTACGCCCCGCAGCCCCGCGTGCGCGCAGCGCACAGTAAGGAATCGCGGAGGTGACCACGGCAATCTGCACCGCGGAGCGCGGGACCACCACGCTTCTTGCCCTGGGCAGGGAGGTGCTGCAGTGACGACGATTGGGGTGGCGGTTGCTGTCCCTGAACCATGGGGCAGCTCGCTGCAGAGCTACCGCCAGTCACTGGGGGACGACACCGCGGCAAGGATTCCGACCCACATCACGCTGATGCCACCGGTCACCGTGGACGAGTCGTTGCTCCCCGCCATCGGGCGGCACCTGGCCGAGGTGTCCGCGACCAGCCACGCCTACCGGATCCACCTCCGCGGCACGGGCACGTTCCGGCCCGTCTCGCCGGTCGTCTTCGTGGGGGTGGTCGACGGGATCAGTGCGTGCGAGCAGCTTGCCTCCTCCGTCCGGCGCGGCCCGCTCGCGGTGGAGGTCGAGTTCCCCTACCACCCGCACGTGACGATCGCGCACCATCAGCCGGACGACGTGCTGGACCAGGCGTTCAAGGAGCTGTCGTCGTTCGAGTGCGAGTTCGACGTCGAGGGGTTCTGGCTCTACACCCACGACGAGGCGTCCGGGTGGAGTCCCACGCGCGAGTTCCCCTTGACCGCCGCGGCTGACTAGGGCCGCGGCCCGCATGAGCCCTCGCGAGCCGGTCAGATCCTGGGTCCTGGCAGGCACGGCGTACGTCGCGGCGCTCGCCGTGCTCGCCCTGGTCGGCGCACCCTCGCCGCCCTTGTTCGCCGGGCTGGTCGGTGGTGCGGTGCTCGCCTTGACGATGCCCGAGGTGCCACCGCTGCGGCACTGGGTCGTCGACTTCGGCATGGCCGTGGTCGGAGTGGCCGCCGGATCCAGCATCGACGCCGACGTCCTGCGGACCGTGGTGGACAGACCCGTCGCGGTGGTCGGCGGTGTCCTGGTCACGCTTCTGGTCTCCCTGCTCATCGGGCAGCTGCTCCGCCTGGCGCCTGAGGTGTCGAACCGCACCGCGATCTTCGCCTCGATCGCGGGAGGAGCGTCGGGGGTGAGCCTGATGGCCCGGGAGTTCGGGGCCGACGCGCCCATCGTGATCTCGGTCCAGTACCTGCGGGTGGTCGTCGTACTGGCGACCGTGTCGGTCGTGGCACCGCTGCTCGACCATGCCGACCGTGGCGGCGGTGGAGCGGCCGGTCAGCAGGCCACGGCAGGGCTGGCCGGCCTCGCCTTCACCGTCACCGCCACGACCGCGGGGATCCTCCTCGCCAGGCTGCTGCCCTTCTCGGCGTCGGCCATCCTGGCCCCGCTCGCCGCGTCCACGGTCTTGTCGATGCTCGATGTGTTTCCGAGCTCGGCCATGCCGGGATGGGTGCAGTCGGCCGGCTACACCGTGGTCGGGCTGATGGTCGGAATCGGCTTCACCGTGGAGCGCCTGCGCCTGCTGGCCCGGCTGCTGCCGCTGGCGCTTCTGCAGATCGCACTGAGCATCGTCGCGTGCGCGGCGGTCGGGTTGGTCTTCGCGCGCGCGGTCGGTGTCACCGCACTGGACGGGTATCTCGCCACGACTCCGGGCGGCCTCCCCGCGGTCGTCGCGGTGGCCGTCGACTCGTCCGAGGCGCTCGGCTTGGTGCTGACCATGCAGGTGGTCCGGCTGTTCGTGGCCCTGCTCGCAGCGGCCGTGGTGGGCGGGATCCTGCGGCGCCCCGGGCGGTGACCGGGGCGGTGACCTGGGCTCGGCCCTTCCCTCCGCCGTTACCAGCGGGTATTACTGGGTAGTAGGAGTTACGACCGAGGTTGGAGTCCGACATGAGCACAGGCACCCACGAGCCGACCACGAGCGAGTCCACGACCGATGGCTCGGCGACGTCGAGCAACGGCCATGAGCCCGGCAGGCACCGAGAGGCCACCGAGCAACAGTCCCGCGAGATCGCCGAAGCCGCCCGCGAGACCGCCTGGGAGCGTCCCAGCTTCGCCAAGGAGCTCTACCTCGGCAGGTTCGAGCTGGACCTGATCCACCCGCATCCCCGAAGTGCCGCCGACGACATCGAGCGCGGCGAGGCGTTCCTGGCCAAACTGCGCGAGGTCTGCGAAGGCATCGACGGCCAGCGGATCGAGCGCGAGTCGGTCATCCGCGACGAGGACTACCGCGCCTTAGCCGACATCGGCTGCTTCGGCATGAAGATCCCGCAGGAGTACGGCGGGCTCGGACTCTCCATGGCCTACTACGGCAAGGCCCTCATGCTCGCCGGCTCGGTGCACCCGACGCTCGGAGCCCTGCTCTCCGCGCACCAGTCGATCGGTGTGCCTGAGCCGGTGAAGTCGTTCGGTACCGAGGAGCAGAAGCAGCGCTTCCTGCCGCGATGTGCCGCGGGCGCCGTGACAGCGTTCCTCCTGACCGAGCCGGACGTCGGGTCCGACCCGGCTCGCATGTCGAGCACCGCCACCGCGCAGCCCGACGGCTCCTACCTCCTCGACGGGGTCAAGCTCTGGACGACCAACGGCGTCGTCGCCGAGCTGGTGGTCGTCATGGCGTTCGTGCCCAAGCACGAGGGTGGCAGAGGCGGCATCTCGGCGTTCGTGGTCGAGACCGACTCCGAGGGTGTCACCGTCGAGAACCGCAACGCCTTCATGGGGCTCAGGGGCATCGAGAACGGCGTCACCCGGTTCCACCAGGTCCGGGTGCCTGAGGAGAACCGTCTCGGCCGCGAAGGCCAGGGCCTCAAGATCGCCCTGACCACCCTCAACACCGGCCGGCTCTCGATCCCGGCCCTCTGCGCCGCCGCGGGCAAGTGGTCGCTGAAGGTGGCGCGCGAGTGGTCGGCCGAGCGGGTGCAGTGGGGCAAGCCGGTCGGCCAGCACGCCGCGGTCGCCGAGAAGCTGTCGTTCATCGCCGCCACGACGTACGGGCTCGAGTCGGTGCTCGACCTGTCCGCTCAGCTGGCCGACGCGGGCAGCAAGGACATCCGCATCGAGGCGGCACTGGCCAAGCTCTGGGCCAGCGAGATGGCGTGGACGATCGCCGACGAGATGGTGCAGATCATGGGCGGTCGCGGCTACGAGACCGCCGACTCCAAGGCGGCGCGTGGCGAGCGAGCCGTCCCCGCCGAGCAGATCCTGCGCGACCTGCGCATCAACCGCATCTTCGAGGGCTCGACCGAGATCATGCACCTGCTCATCGCGCGGGAGGCGGTCGACGCCCACCTCGCTGCCGCCGGCGACCTCGCCAAGGTCGACGCGACCATGCAGGAGAAGGCCAAGGCCGCCGTCAACGCGAGTGGGTTCTATGCGAAGTGGTTCCCCAAGCTGGTCGCCGGCCAGGGCACCGTGCCCACGTCGTACGGCGAGTTCGGCGAGCTGGCCCGGCATCTCCGCTACGTCGAGAGACACTCACGCAAGCTCGCTCGGCAGACCTTCTACGGGATGTCTCGATGGCAGGCCAAGCTCGAGTATCGGCAGGGCTTCCTCGGCCGGATCGTGGACATCGGAGCCGAGCTGTTCGCGATGGCAGCCGCCTGCTCGCGCGCCGAGATGCTGCGGGTCGACGACCCCGAGCAGGGCCGGACGGCGTACGAGCTCGCCGACGCGTTCTGCAGGCAGTCGCGCCTGCGCGTCGACGAGCTGTTCGACCGGCTCTGGAAGAACACCGACGACCTCGACCGCCGGATCGCTGCGCGCGTGCTCGATGGCGACTTCACCTGGCTCGAAGCCGGAGTCCTCGACCAGTCCGAAGGCACCGGCCCCTGGATCGCCCACTGGTCTGCGGGCCCGAGTGAGCGAGAGAACGTCTGGCGCCGCTACGACTCCTGACCCCGCCGAGAGGGCAGTAGGTGCTCGCCTGAGACCGCCGAGAGGGCAGTTGGTGCTCGCCTGAGACCGCCGAGAGGGCAGTTGGTGCTCGCGCAAGCGGGCCGAGAGGGCAGTTGGTGCTCGCCGTACACGCCACGAAGTGACTTCTCGCCGGGTTCTGGCGGTCACCAAGTGACTTCTCGCCGGGTTCTGGCGGTCATCAACTGCCCTCTCGGCGTCAGCGGCGGAAGATCAGGGCTCGCTTGACCTCTTGGATGGCGCGGGTGACCTCGATGCCGCGGGGGCAGGCTTCGGTGCAGTTGAAGGTGGTCCGGCAGCGCCAGACACCTTCCTTGTCGTTGAGGATCTCCAGTCGCTGGTCGCCACCCTCGTCGCGGCTGTCGAAGATGAAGCGGTGGGCGCCGACGATGGCCTGCGGGCCGAAGTACTGGCCGTCGGTCCAATAGACCGGGCAGCTGGTGGTGCAGGCGGCGCAGAGGATGCACTTGGTGGTGTCGTCGAAGCGGTCGCGGTCGGCCTGGGACTGGATCCGCTCGCGTGTGGGCTCGTTGCCGGTGGTCACCAGGAACGGCATCACCGACCGGTACGCCGCGAAGAACGGCTCCATGTCGACCACCAGATCCTTGAGCACCGGCAGCCCCTTGATCGGCTCGACGGTGATCTCGCTGGTGGGGTTGACGTCCTTGAGCAGGGTCTTGCAGGCCAGGCGGTTCTTGCCGTTGATGCGCATCGCGTCGGAGCCGCACACGCCGTGGGCACACGAGCGGCGGAAGGTCAGTGAGCCGTCCTGGTCCCACTTCACCTTGTGCAGCGCGTCGAGCACGCGGTCGGTGGGTTCGGCGGTGACCAGATAGGTCTTCCACTCGGCGGTCTCGGAGACCTCGGGGTTGTAGCGCAGGATCTTGAGGGTGACGTCCATCGAAGTCAGTACTTCCGCTCCATCGGCTTGTAGCGCGTCTCGATGACCGGCTTGTAGTCGAGGCGGACCGTGCCGTCCTCGTTGCGGTAGGCCATCGTGTGGCGCATGAAGTTGACGTCGTCGCGCGTCGGGTAGTCCTCGCGGAAGTGGCCGCCCCGTGACTCGTTGCGCGCCAGCGCCGACACGACGAGCACCTCGGCGAGGTCGAGGAGGAAGCCCAGCTCGACCGCCTCGAGCAGGTCGGTGTTGAACCGCTTGCCCTTGTCCTGGATGGCCACGTCGCGGTAGCGCACCTTGAGGCCGTCGATGTCGGCCAACGCCTGCTTGAGCGAGCCCTCGGTGCGGTAGACCTGCGCGTTGAGGTCCATCGTCGCCTGCAGCTCGGCGCGGATGGTCGCAACCCGCTCGTTGCCGGTCGACGACCGCATGGACTCGACCAGGTCGACCACGAGCGAGTCGGGCTTGTCGGGCAGGTCGGTGTGGTCGACGGTCCCGGCGTACTCCGCGGCGTAGATGCCCGCACGCCTCCCGAACACGTTGATGTCCAGCAGGGAGTTGGTGCCGAGGCGGTTCGCTCCGTGGACCGAGACGCAGGCGACCTCGCCGGCCGCGTAGAGGCCGGGGATCACGGTGTGGTTGTCGGCGAGTGCCTCACCCTTGATGTTCGTGGGTACGCCGCCCATGGCGTAGTGGGCAGTCGGGAACACCGGGATCATCTCGGTGTAGGGCTCGACGCCGAGGTAGGTGCGGGCGAACTCGGTGATGTCGGGGAGCTTGGCGTCGATCTGCTCCCTGGGCAGATGGGTCAGGTCGAGGTAGACGTAGGCCTTCTCCGGCCCGGACCCCCGGCCCTCGCGCACCTCGTTGGCCATCGCCCGCGCCACCATGTCGCGTGGTGCGAGATCCTTGATGGTCGGCGCGTAGCGCTCCATGAAGCGCTCGTTCTCGCTGTTGCGCAGGATCCCGCCCTCCCCGCGCGCGGCCTCCGACAGCAGTACGCCGAGTCCGGCGAGCCCCGTCGGGTGGAACTGGAAGAACTCCATGTCCTCGAGCGGCAGCCCTTTGCGCCACACGATTCCCATGCCGTCGCCGGTGAGGGTGTGCGCGTTGGACGTCGTCCGGAAGACCTTGCCGAAGCCACCGGTGGCGAGGATCACCGCCTTGGCCTGGAAGACGTGGATCTCGCCGGTCGCCAGCTCGAACGCGACGGCGCCGGTCACTTTGTCGTCGACGTAGAGCAGGTCGAGCACATAGAACTCGTTGTAGAACTCCACTCCGCGCTTGATGCACTGCTGGTAGAGCGTCTGCAGGATCATGTGACCGGTGCGGTCGGCGGCGAAGCAGGACCGTCGTACGGCGGCCTCGCCGTGGTTGCGCGTGTGCCCGCCGAAGCGGCGCTGGTCGATCTTGCCCTCGGGAGTGCGGTTGAACGGCAGCCCCATCTTCTCCAGGTCGAGCACCGCGTCGATGGCCTCCTTGGCCATCACCTCGGCGGCGTCCTGGTCGACCAGGTAGTCACCGCCCTTGACGGTGTCGAAGGTGTGCCACTCCCAGTTGTCCTCTTCGACGTTGGCCAGCGCGGCGCACATGCCGCCCTGCGCGGCGCCGGTGTGGGAGCGGGTCGGGTAGAGCTTGGTGAGAACAGCGGTGCGGCGGCGCTGACCGGACTCGAGGGCCGCCCTCATGCCGGCCCCTCCGGCTCCGACGATGACGACGTCGTACTTGTGGAACGTGGTCATGACATCAACCTCCGCACGCGGCGAGCTTGGCAGCCTGGGTCGGGTCGGCGCATGGGTCGAAGGTGAAGATCACCAGCGTGCCCAGCACGAGGACGATCAGCGCGGAGAAGTAGAGCAAGGTCTTGAGGACGAACCGTGTGTTCGGGCTTGTCGTGTAGTCGTTGATGATCGTGCGCAGGCCGTTGGTGCCGTGCAGCTCGGCGAGCCAGAGCATCGCGAGGTCCCAGGTCTGCCAGAAGGGGTCGGCCCACTTGCCCGCGACGAACGCGAAGTCGATGCGGTGGATGCCTTCGCCAAGCATCAGGTTGACGAAGAGATGCCCGAACACGAGTACGACGAGCAGCAGGCCCGACCCACGCATGAAGAGCCAGCTGTTGAGCTCGAAGTTGCCGCCCTTGCCGGTGCGGGCGCGGGGAGCCTGGATCGTCGGAGCGCTCATCCCAGCCTCAGTTCCCGAAGACGTTGACGAGGTGGCGGATCGTGAACGGCAGCATCAGCACCACCCAGAGTCCGACGACGCCGTAGGTCATCTGCTTCTGGTAGCGCGGACCTTGTGACCAGAAGTCGACGAGCACGATCCGGATGCCGTTGAGGGCATGGAAGATCACCGCGGCGACGAGACCGATCTCCATCAGGCCCACGACCGGGTTCTTGTAGGTCGCGACGGCATCGTTGTAGGCCTCGGGGGAGACCCGCACCATCGCGGTGTCGATGACGTGGGCGAACAGGAAGAAGAAGATGACCACACCGGTGATGCGGTGGGCGACCCACGACCACATGCCTTCTCGGCCGCGGTACAGGGTTCCAACCGGAGTGCTGCTCACGAGGTGACCCTCCGAACTCGATCCAGGGCAACTAAGGCACTCTATCCAGGCCGCACTGCACCGAGTCACCGGTGGGTTGTGACATCAATTACCGCATGGGCCCGTGGGCAAAAGTTCGAGGAAGAGCGCCGCATCCACGCCCGCCAGGCTGGCTGCTCAGAGGCCGCGTGCCCGGAACGCCGCCTGCGTCCGGTCGCGCACCTGCAGCTTGGCCAGCACGCGCGAGACGTGGTTCTGCACCGTCTTGAGACTCAGCCCGAGCTCGTGGGCGATCTCGGCGTTGCTGCGCCCGTCGGCGACCAGCGCGAGCACCTCCGCCTCCCGTTCCGTCAGGTCGGCCGAGTAGCGCCCACGTCCGCCGGCGAGGACTCGCTCGGCGGCTCCCTGTCCGATGACCACGCCTCCCGACGCCACGGTCCGGATCGCCGCGAGCACCTCCTCTTGGCCGGCTCCCTTCAGCACGTAGCCCCGGGCTCCGACCTGCAGAGCCGCCATCACGCTGTCGTCGTCATCGACCATGGTGAGCACGAGCACGGTCGTGTCCGGTCTGGCTCGAGCGATCCGCCGGATGGACTCCAGGCCAGGCAGGCCGGGCAGGTTCAGGTCCATCAGTACGACGTCGGGGTCGGTGTCGAGCGTGACCCGCACCGCCGCGTCCCCGTCGCCGACGGCGTCGACCACCTCCACGTCGTCGACCGTCGCCAGCAGGCTGCGCAGACCCTCCCTGAAGAGCGGGTGGTCGTCGACGACCACGACACGGATCGGGACGCTGGTCTCTGCGTTCACGAGATGGCCTCCTCGGGCAGGGGGAGTCGTGCGGACACCGTCGTACCGGTGGGCGCGTCACACACCGAGAACGTGCCCCCGATCTCCTCGGCCCGCTCGCGCATGCTGGTCAGCCCGACGCCTTCGGGCCGGCCCAGCGTGGCCCCGCCCGAGCCGTCGTCGCGAACCCTGACGACCAGCTCGCGGCCCTCGACGTCGATCTCGACCTCGCACTGCGTGGCGCCCGAGTGCTTCATGACGTTGGTCAGTGCTTCCTGGGCGATCCGGTAGGCCGCCACCTCGACCGCAGCAGGCAGCCGGGGCAGGTCACCGACACACACGTTCATGGTCACGTCGCTGGACCTGCCCAGTCGGCCGGCGAGCTGGTGCACCGCCTCGGCCAGCCCCAGCTCGTCGAGCGCAGGCGGGCGCAGGCCCTCGACGAGCCGCCGTACGTCGAGCACGGTCGACTGGATGCCGTCCCTGAGGAAGAGCAGGGCTTCGTCGGTCGAGCGCGTCCGGCGGTTGCGGAGTGCGTCCACCTGGAGAGTCAGGGCGGCCAGGGTCGGTCCGATGCCGTCATGCAGGTCGCGGCGCAGCTGCTTGCGTTCCTCCTCGCGGGCCAGCACGAGGCGCTCCTGGGCGGCCCGCAGCTCGCTGACCAGGCTGGCCGCGTGCACGACGGCGCCGAGCTGGTTGGCCAAGTCGGCGAGCAGCTCGCGGTGGGACGACCTGAGATCGGTGCGGCTCCAGCGCAGCTCACCGACGGTGCCGGCGTAGGCGTGCAGCTCGAGCTGAGCCACCGGTCGACCGCCCTCGCCACCGGCGGCCAGCACCCGGCCGGCCGAGTCGGCCACCTCGACGCGGCCGAGGCCCAGGGTCGCGCTCAGCTCGTGCGCGAGCGTGTCGAGCAGCTGAGGGACGTCGGTCGCGTCGGTCAGTCGCCGGCCCACCCCGGCGAGCACCTCGTGCGGCTCCGACCACTGGCCGTAGGTGAGCTTGTTGGCAGCCTGCTGGAGCGTGTCACGAAGGGGCGCGAAGCTGACCGCCACAACCCCGGCGGCGATCCACGGCAGCCATTCGGCACCCCGGCGCTGCAGCATCGCGCCGACGCCGCCGACGGTCGCGGCATAGAGCCCAGCGATCGCCAGTGACAGCAGTCCATAGGTGAAGGACCGGTTGACGACCAGCTGCACGTCGTACAGGCGTCGCTGGAGCACGGCGACGCCGATGGCCACCGGCACGGGCAGGCTTGCGACTCCGAACATCCAGGGGTCGGCCACATCCCACACGCTGAGCACGAAGAGCGCGATGGGCGGCGCGAACGCGAGCGCGAAGATCTGCAGCTGCTGCCGGCCGAGCTCGTCGCTGTGCCGCCAACGGCGAGCCAGGCACAGCACGGCGAGGGCGATCGTCGCCATGGCCAGGAGCAGCCCCAGGCCAGCTGCGGCCCCCATGACTCCGGCCGCAGCGGACGGCAGACCGATCGGGTTGTCCACCTCGTCGACGCGCAGGTCGGTCTGGCGCGGGGACAGGAACGCGACCGCAAGGAAGAGCCCGAGCGTGGCCAGGCAGACTCTCCGCGCCCAGATGTAGAGCCGGCCCGAGGTGATCGGCCTCCCGTCGGGGAACACCAGCGGCAGCCAGAGCACCAGGAGGAGCCAGCCGATCGCCCGTCCCCCACCCCCGAGCGTTGCCAGCAACGCGTACGCCGTGCTGTCCGGCCGGGAGCTCAGGCCGTGAACCGCGACGCCCAGTGCTCCTTCGCCCAGGCCCCACACGGTCGATCCGACCAGGAGCAGCTGCGCGATCGGGTGCCCCGGGCGGTGCCAGGCGACGACGAGCCCCACGGCCGCGTACGCCGCCACGACCAGTGCCACTGCGGCTTCGTTCAGCGCAGTGTGCTGTGACGTGGCGGCGAGTGGCGACGCGACCGCGCCGGCGACACCGAGGAGTGCCGCCAGCGCGGGGACGAGCCGAGAACGCATCGATCCAGACTGGCTCATGTGCTCCGTGTCCGCACGTGATTCAGGCGAGCGCGCTGTCGCGGCCTGCCGATCGGATCAGCGTGATCCCGACACCGACCCACCACACGACCCAGAGCATCGAGGCCACGTTGACGAAGTGTGCCGCGACGCCGACGGTGCTGACCACGCCGACGACGACGCCGCCATACCCGAGCCAGCGGGTGAACCGCCGGTCGACCAGTGCCGCGACGCCGACGGCCAGCGCCTGCGCCGCGCACAGCAGGACGCCCAGGAAGAACGCGTAGTTGCGTACGTCGTCGACCGCCGCGACGGTCTGCGCGTCGGCGCCGTGCTGGGCGGCGTAGAGGGCCGCCGCGCCCGCCGGCATTCCGGCGGCCAGCGTGACCGCGACGAACCCGATGCCGGCCGCGAGGCCGGTGGTCGCCGCCCAGCGACCGCCCTCGGTTCGCCGGCCGACCATGCGCGCCACGAAAACGAGCGCGGGGATCAGCAGGATGAAGGACAGACTCTCGACATACCCGCCGGCCATGACCCGGTCGAGGTTCGCGTGCAGCAGGGTGTCGCGGATCGAGTCAGGGCTGTCGCCGTGGACGACGTTGACCTCCTGGCTGAAGCCCGCGAAGAGCAGGACGACATGAGCGAGAGCGAGTCCGCCGGCCAGGCGCCAGGCGGCCGGACTTGCGACCCTGCTCGAGGGCTGGGTGGTTGTTTCGGGTGTGGTCAACATGGGTTCCTCCTCGTGAGCTGGTGAGTCGAGGCTCGCTGACCTGGACGGCGCGCGGATCCGGCGGCTTCCCGGGAGACCCGGGAAGTTCTCCCGGTGGTATGGCCCATCTCACCCGGCCCGGGCGGTGCTTCGGCTTCGCTGTCGCCGTAACCTGCCGCTTATGGAGCACCTGTCGCTCATGGCCGGTGGGCAGGAGCGCACCGTCGCGGACTGGGAGCGCGAGGCGGCCGCCGTGCTGCGCAAGGCCGGGCGGCTCACGTCCGGCGACCCCGACGCCGCGGTCTGGGACAAGCTGACCCGGCACACTCTCGACGGCCTCGCGATCACTCCGCTGGGGCAACCGGGTGCCGACCCCGCCGACGGCCACACGCGCGGGACCGAGCTCGCGCGTCCGGCGCGCTCGTGGGACATCCGGCCGGTCTTCTCCGACCCGGCGGTGGCGCAGACGGCATCGGACATCATCACCGATCTCGAGAACGGAGCCACGTCGATCTGGCTGACCCTGGGGACCGGTGGCATCGCGATCGATGACCTCGGCGCCGTCCTCGACAAGGTGCTGCTCGACGTGGCGCCCGTCACCCTGGAGTCCGACGACCCGGTCGCGGCTGCGAACGCGTTCGTGACGCTGCTCCAGGACAGGGGAACGCAGGCAGCGGCGGGCACGAATCTGGGCGCTGACCCCATCGGACAGCTGCTGCGGGGCGCCTCCGAGGCGAACGCCCCGACCGTGGTGGCAGCCGTCGCAGAGCTCGCGCGTGTCAACGGGGTGCTCGGGTTCGTCGTCGACGGCACCGTCGTACACGATGCCGGCGGGTCGGACGTGCAGGAGCTCGGCTACACGCTGGCAGCCGGGGCGGCGTACCTGCGCCTGCTGGTGGCCGCCGGCATCGGGGTGGACGAAGCCGCGGCGCTCCTGGAGTTCCGCTATGCGGCGACCGACGAGCAGCTCCCGACGATGGCCAAGCTGCGTGCGGCACGCCGCCTGTGGGCGAGGGTGCTCGAGCTGTCGGGAGTCGCGGAGGGCTCACGTGCTCAGCGCCAGCACGCGGTGACCAGCCGGCCCATGATGACCAAGTACGACCCGTGGGTGAACATGCTCCGCACCACGGTCGCCGCGTTCGCCGCCGGCGTCGGTGGTGCTCACGCCGTGACTGTGCTGCCCTTCGACGCCGCACTGGGCCTGCCCGACGCCTTCGCTCGCCGGATCGCTCGTAACACCTCGTCTCTCCTCATCGCCGAGTCACACGTGGCGACGGTGACAGATCCCGCAGGCGGGGCGTACGCCGTCGAGCGGCTCACCGACGACCTTGCCCACGCCGCATGGGCCGAGCTCGGTCGCATCGAGGAGTCGGGCGGGATCATGGCCGTGATCGAGGAGGGTTCGCTCCTGGCTCGGATCGACGACGTCGCCGCGCGGCGCGAGGCCGACATCGCGACCCGCAAGCGCCCGATCACCGGCGTGAGCGAGTTCCCCCACCTCCACGAGGAGCTGCCGGTCCGGCGACCCCATCCCGAGGGCGCCCGCGCCGTACGGCGCTATGCCGCGCCCTACGAGGCGATGCGCGACGAGCCGATGGGCCAGCCGGTGTTCCTCGCGACGATGGGCAGCATCGCCGCACACACGGCGCGGGCGACCTTCGCATCGAACCTGTTCGCGGCCGGTGGCATCGACACCGTTACCTCGGGCGCGACCCAGTCGGTGGCCGACGTGGTCGCCGCGTACGAGAAGCAGCCCGTGGTGTGCCTGTGCGGCACCGACGCGGCGTACGCCGAATGGGGGAGTGAGCTGGCCGACGCACTCCGCGAAGCGGGCGCGTCGTACGTGGTCCTGGCGGGCAAGCCGGTCGACGGCGTCCGCGCCGACGACAGCGCGGCCATCGGCGTCGACGCGCTCGCGTTCCTGGCGAGAGTGCGAGAGGAGCTGCGCCCATGAGCCCCGTCCCAGAGTCCTTCTCCGGACTCCCGCTCGAGTCCGACGGAGGTTTCGAGGCTTCCTCCGGTCGCACCTCGACCACCGGGGAGCCGTGGCTCTCGCCCGAGGGCATCCCGATCAAGCCGCTCTACACGGCCGCCGACCTCGAGGGCCTGGACGCTCTCGACACCTACCCGGGACTCGCGCCGTTCTTGCGCGGCCCCTATCCGACGATGTACACCACGCAGCCCTGGACGATCCGGCAGTACGCCGGCTTCTCGACAGCGGAGGAGTCCAACGCGTTCTACCGTCGCAACCTGCGCGCCGGCCAGAAGGGGCTCTCGGTCGCGTTCGACCTGGCCACGCACCGCGGCTACGACTCCGACCACCCGCGCGTGCGTGGTGACGTCGGCATGGCGGGGGTGGCGATCGACTCGATCTACGACGCCCGCACGCTGTTCGACGGGATCCCCTTGGACCAGATGTCGGTCTCCATGACGATGAACGGGGCCGTGCTGCCGGTGCTGGCGCTCTACATCGTCGCGGCCGAGGAGCAGGGGGTGAAGCCCGAACAGCTCTCCGGGACGATCCAGAACGACATCCTCAAGGAGTTCATGGTCCGCAACACCTACATCTACCCGCCCGAGCCGAGCATGCGGATCATCTCCGACATCTTCTCGTACACGGCCCAGCGGATGCCGCGCTTCAACTCCATCTCGATCTCCGGCTACCACATCCAGGAAGCCGGGGCGACGCAGGACCTCGAGCTGGCCTACACGTTGGCCGACGGCGTCGAGTACATCCGCGCCGGTCTCGCCGCCGGGCTCGACATCGACGCCTTCGCGCCGCGGCTGTCGTTCTTCTGGGCGATCGGCATGAACTTCTTCATGGAGGTCGCCAAGCTCCGTGCGGCGAGGGCGCTGTGGGCTCGCCTGGTCGCAGAGTTCGACCCGCAGAACCCGAAGTCGCTGTCGCTGCGCACCCACTCCCAGACCAGTGGCTGGTCGCTGACCGCGCAGGACGTGTTCAACAACGTCGGCCGCACGTGCATCGAGGCGATGGCGTCCACGCAAGGACACACCCAGTCGCTGCACACCAACGCGCTCGACGAGGCCATCGCGCTGCCCAGTGACTTCTCCGCCCGGATCGCGCGCAACACCCAGCTCCTGCTCCAGCAGGAGTCGGGCACGACCCAGACCATCGACCCGTGGGCCGGGTCCTACTACGTCGAGCGGCTCACCCACGACCTCGCCGAACGCGCTTGGGCGCACATCGAGGAGGCGGAGCGGGTCGGCGGGATGGCCAAGGCGATCGAGGCCGGGATCCCCAAGATGCGCATCGAGGAGGCGGCGGCCCGGACGCAGGCCCGGATCGACTCCGGTCAGCAGAAGGTGATCGGGGTCAACGTCTACCGGCTTGCCGAGGAGGACCGGCTCGACGTGCTCAGGGTCGACAACCACGAGGTGCTCAGGCAGCAGGTCGCCAAGCTCGAGCGGCTGCGCGCGGAGCGCGACAGTGACGCCGTACGACGGGCGCTGGATGCGCTGACGCAGTCTGCCGCCGACGGGCATGTCCATGGCCGATCACTCGACCACAACCTGCTGTCCCTCGCCGTCGACGCGGCGCGCGCGAAGGCCACGGTCGGTGAGATCTCCGACGCCCTCGAGAAGGTCTACGGCAGGCACCGGGCCGTGATCCGTACGATCAGCGGTGTGTACCGCTCCGAGGCCGGTGCCTCCAACGAGGCAGTGCAGCAGGTGCTCGACGCGACCGCCGCGTTCGAGCGCGAGGAGGGGCGCCGGCCCCGCATCCTCGTCGCCAAGATGGGTCAGGACGGCCATGACCGCGGCCAGAAGGTGATCGTCACGGCGTTCGCCGATCTCGGGTTCGACGTGGACGTGGGGCCCCTCTTCGCGACGCCCGAGGAGGTTGCCCAGCAGGCGGTCGACGCCGACGTGCACATCGTCGGCGTGAACTCGCTCGCGGCTGGCCACCTGACCCTGGTGCCCGCGCTGCGCGACGCGCTGGCCGAGCTCGGACGCCCCGAGATCATGATTGTGGTGGGTGGGGTGATCCCTCCCGACGACGTACCGAGGTTGCTGGAGATGGGCGCTGCCGCGGTCTTCCCGCCCGGCACCGTCATCGCCGAGGCCGCGACGGGCCTGCTCGAGAAGCTGTCGAAGCAGCTGTCCCCCTAGTGGACGTCTCCGCGCTGGTCGACGGTGTGCGTGATCGCCGCCGGGCCGACGTCTCCCGGGCGATCACCCTGGTCGAGTCGTCGCGCGCCGATCATCGTGCGGCTGCCCGCGAGCTTCTCGGGCAGCTGCCGACCGGCAACGCGATCCGCGTCGGCATCTCCGGCGTACCCGGGGTCGGGAAGTCCACCTTCATCGAGGCGCTCGGCACCCTGCTGACCGGAGACGGTCACCGGGTCGGCGTACTCGCCGTGGATCCGTCCTCGGTGCGGACCGGCGGATCGGTGCTGGGCGACAAGACCCGGATGGCCCGGCTCGCGGCCGATCCGGCTGCCTACATCCGCCCGTCGCCCAGCGCCGGGACCCTCGGCGGCGTCGCGCGCGCCACGACCCAGGCGATGCTGGTGCTCGAGGCGGCGGGCTATGACGTGGTGCTCGTCGAGACGGTCGGTGTCGGCCAGTCCGAGGTGACCGTCGCCGGCATGGTGGACACGTTCCTGTTCCTCACCCTCGCGCGCACGGGGGACCAGCTGCAGGGGATCAAGAAGGGCATCCTCGAGCTGGCCGACGTGATCGCGGTCAACAAGGCGGACGGCGACCGGGAGGTCGAGGCGAGGTCCGCGGCCAAGGAGCTCGCCGGGGCCCTGCACTTCGTCTACCGCGGCAGCCGGGGCTGGGTGCCACCGGTGCTGACCTGCTCCGGCCTGACCGGCACAGACGTGGACAAGGTGTGGGACCGGGTCAAGGCCCACCGCGAGTCGCTTGGCGAGGCCGGCCTGGCCACCAAGCGCGCCCACCAGCAGCTCGACTTCACCTGGGCACTCGTCCGCGACGAGCTCGACCAGCGCCTGAAGCGCTCCCCGGGTGTCGCCCGGGTGCGCGACCAGATCAGCCACGACGTCCTGGCCGGCGACCTCCCCGCCCCCCTCGCCGCCGACCGCCTCCTCGCCGCCTACGACCAGGAGTGACAGCGGTTGCACCGGACCTTGGCAGCCTCAGCCGGCTTTGGCCGCCCCAACCCGATTCTGCGGCGCGGCCAATCGGGTCTGAGCAAGCAAAGCGGGCTGTGACTGCCAAGCACGGGTCACCACAGGAGGGGGGCGGCCGGCGGATACCCTTGCCCGATCATGTCCATCGCCGAAACCGTCGCTGACCTGTCCGACGAGCTCATCGAGCTGCGTCGCGACATCCACGCCCATCCGGAGCTGTCGTGGCACGAGGAGCGGACCACCGCACTGGTCGCCGACCGGCTCGCCATGGCGGGGGTGGCGGTCAAGCTGATGCCCAAGGGCGGACTGGTGGCGGACCTCGGCCCCGGTGGCCAGGCGCCTGTCGTGGCCCTTCGTGCCGACCTGGATGCGCTCCCGGTCGAGGACCGCACCCCGGACCCGTGGTCGAGCAAGGTCGAGGGGGTGGCCCACGCCTGCGGCCACGACGTGCACACGGTCGGCCTGCTCGGCGCCGGGCTCGCGCTCGCCCAGCAGGACCTGATCGGGGGCGTGCGGCTGATGTTCCAGCCCGCCGAGGAGGTGATGCCCGGCGGGGCGCTGGAGATGATCGCCGCCGGTGTTCTAGACGGGGTCTCCCGTGTCTTCGGGCTGCACTGCGACCCCACCCTCGACGTGGGTCAGGTCGGGCTTCGCGAGGGGCCGCTCACCGGCGCCTCGGACGCCCTGCGCGTGCGGCTCTCCGGCAGGGGCGGGCACACCAGCAGGCCCCACCTCACCCAGGACCTGACGTTCGCCCTGGGCACCCTGATCACCCAGCTGCCGAACGCCCTGTCGCGCCGCCTCGACCCTCGTGCCGGCGCCAGCCTGGTCTGGGGCATGGTGCGCAGCGGTTCGGCCACCAACGTCATCCCGAGCTCAGGAGAGGCCTCCGGGACGCTGCGCATGCTCGACGCGGTCGCCTGGGCCGACGCGGAGGAGCTGGTCCGTGAGCTGATCGAGCAGCTCGTCGCGCCGTACGGCGTCGAGGCGGACGTCACCTACCTCCGCGGCGTGCCGCCGGTGGTCAACGAGGGCGCGTCAGCCCGGCTGCTCGGCGAGGCGGCCAGTCGCGTGGTGGGTTCGGCCAACGTCGTACCGACCAGCCAGAGCCTCGGTGGCGAGGACTTCGCGTGGTTCGTCGACACCGTCCCGGGCGCGATGGCTCGGCTGGGCACGAGGACCCCCGGCGGGCCGACGTACGACCTGCACCAGGGCGACCTCAGAGTCGACGAGCAGAGCGTCGTGATCGCCGCGCAGATCCTGGCCGAGGTCGCCCTCGGATCGGGTGCCGGCCGAGTCGAGTGAGACGAGCGGTCAACCCTTGATGTAGGGGATGCCGTCCGCCGCTGGGGGCCGCGACTGCCCGACCAGACCGGCCACTGCGAAGATCGTGACCACGTAGGGCAGCATCAGCATGAACTGGCTGGGCACCGGCGAGCCGATCACCGAGAGCACGCCCTCGAGGTTGGACGCGAAGCCGAACAGCAGCGCGGCGAGGGTGGCTCGGATCGGGTCCCACTTGCCGAAGATGACCGCGGCCAGCGCGATGTAGCCGGCACCGCCGGTCATCTCACGGTTGAACTGCGGCACCGACACCAGCGTGTAGAAGGCCCCCCCGGCGCCCGCGATCGCACCGCCGAGGAGGACGGCGCGGTAGCGGGTCAGGTTGACCTTGATGCCGACGGTGTCCGCGGCCTTGGGGTGCTCGCCGACGGCGCGCAGGCGCAGCCCCCAGCGGGTGCGGTAGAGCATCCAGGCGATCACGATCACGGCGGCGTACATCAGGTAGACCACGATCGTCTGCCGGAACAGCACCGGGCCGACCAGTGGGATCTCGCTGAGCAGCGGGATCTTGATCCGGCTGAACCGGGGTGGTGAGTTGAGGCTGGCGGCGTTGGGCGCGAGCACCTGGGTGAACAGGAAGCTGGTCAGGCCGATCACCAGCACGTTGAGTACGACGCCGACGATGACCTGGTCGACGACGTAGGTGATCGCGAAGAGACCCAGCACCAGCGCGACGAGCACCCCGGCCAGCATCGCGGCGACGAGACCGGCCCACGTCGAGTCCGTGAGGGAGCCGACCATCGCGGCCGCGAACGCGCCGGCGAGCAGCTGTCCGTCGATGGCGATGTTGACCACGCCGGCGCGCTCTCCGACCACGCCGGCCATCGCGCCGAAGACGAGAGGGACCGCCAGGGCGATCGCGCCTCCGAGCAGGCCGACCACGGGGAGCGTGCCACCCGCCGCTGCCCAGGCCAGGAAGCCGATCAGCGCGAGGACGCCGAACAGGACGACCAGCCACAGCGGCGTCGGCTGCTCCTGGCGAAGCAGCATCCACGAGTATGCCGACACGAGCGCGAGCACCACGACGATGGTCCAGGTCGCCGCTGTCGACGGCAGGGTCACCTCGGGAAGCTTGAAGAGGTCGTCGTCGGTGGCGAGCCGGAACGTGGTGTCCCCAGAACGCGCCCCGAGAGCGACGAGCAGGGCGAGTCCGATGGTCAGGATGCTGAACACCACCGGGGCCTTGCGGTCGACGATGACGACGGTGGGCGTGCCCTCGAGCACAGGCGTCTCGGTCATGCCGTGGCCCCCTTCACCGGGATCCGGAAGATCGCCCTGATCATCGGCGGTGCCGCGATGAAGAGCACGATCAGCGACTGCACGACGAGCACGATGTCGACGGGGATGTTCTCGGATGCCTGCATCGCGAAGCCGCCTGCCTTGAAGGCCCCGAACAGCAGACCGGCGGCAAGAACCCCCAGCGGCCGGGACCGGCCGAGCAGCGCAACCGTGATCGCGTCGAAGCCGATGCCGGCGTCCAGGTCGACCGTGACGCCGCTGGTCACCGTGCCCAGCACCTGGTTGGCACCGGCGAGCCCGACCAGGGCGCCGGCCATCAGCATCACCGTCGTGTAGGTGCGCCCCACGTCGATACCGGCCACGCGGGCAGCCGCGGGGTTCTCGCCGACCGCGCGGATCCGGAATCCCATGGCCGACCTGTTGAGCAGCCACCAGACCACTGCGACCGCGATCAGCGCGAAGAGGAAGCCCAGGTGGAGGTTGAAGCGGTCACCCAGCAGTTTGGGCAGGGTCGCGGACTCCTTCATCGGCAGCGACTTGGGGTTGGTGGTGCCGGGGGCCTGGAGCAGGTTCGGTTCGGAGAGCGCGTAGAAGACCAGGTAGAAGCCGACGTAGTTGAGCATGATCGTCACGATCACCTCGTGCGCGCCGGTTCGTGCCTTGAGGAAGCCGGCGAGAGCGCCCCAGAGCCCGCCGACGGCCATGGCCGCCGCGAGCGCCAGCAGGATGTGCAGGGGCGCGGGCAGCCCCAGCTTGACGCCGATCCAGCCCGCAGCCGCTCCGCCCAGCAGCATCTGGCCGCGACCACCGATGTTGAACAGGCCGGCGCGGAAGGCCAAGGCCACGCCGAGGCCGGCCATGATCAGCGGCGCCGCGAACTTCAGCGTCTCGGTGAGCGGGCGGATCGCGGTCGGGAAGTCGCTGGCACGCGAGTTGTAGATCGAGCCGCGGACCAGGGCCGTGTAGGCGCCCCAGATCGCGTCCCAGAGCGAGCTGAAGAAGTCTCCCGGACGGGAGAAGAAGTATCCGGCGGCGGCGCGCACGCGCTCGTCGGTGAACCCGATCAGCAGTGAGCCGAAGGCCACCGCCAGCACGAGCGCCAGGAATGCCACCATCGCGTTGCCGGTCGCGATGTCTCGCAAAGCGACCTGCCAGCGCGACGCGGCCGGGGGCTCGGTGCGCTCTTGCTTCTGCTCGGACTGCTGAGTCATGCGACGGCTCCTTCGGGACGCTCGCCCGTCATCATCAGGCCGAGGACCTCGCGAGGAGTGTCCGCCGCGACGATGCCCACGATGCGCCCGCGATAGAGCACCATGATCCGGTCGGCGAGCGCGACGACCTCGTCGAGCTCGGTGGACACCACGAGGACCGGGATCCCGGAGTCACGCGTCGCCACGATGCGCTTGTGGATGAACTCGATGGAGCCGACGTCGACGCCACGCGTCGGTTGGGCTGCGACCAGGAGTCGCAGGTCTCGGGAGAGCTCCCGCGCGACGACGACCTTCTGCTGGTTGCCACCCGAGAGCTTGCCGACGGGCGTGCTGATGCCCTGCGCGCGTACGTCATACTCGGTGAGCTTCTCCTGCGCGAACCTGTCACGCTCGTCCAGCTGCAGCGAGCCCAGCTTGACGAATGGCTCGCTGCTGCTGCGGTTGAGCATCAGGTTCTCGGCGATCGACATGCCGGCCACGAGCCCGTCGACCTGCCGGTCTTCGGGGATCAGCCCCACGCCGGCGTCGAGGATGGAGCGCACCGAGCGCCCGACGAGCTCGGCTCCGTCGAGCTTGATGGAGCCCTGGACGTGCGGCTGAAGCCCGAGCAGGGCCTCGGTGAGCTCGGTCTGCCCGTTGCCCTGGACACCAGCGACGGCAAGCACCTCGCCAGCGCGAATGGTGAAGCTCACGTTGTCGACGTGGACCGCGCCGATCGAGTCGATGACCCTGAGCCCTTCGACGACCAGGGCCTCCTTGCCGAGCTTCGGCGGGTCCTTGTGCACGGTCAGCTCGACCGGGCGGCCCACCATCATGGCCGCCAGCTCTGCGTTGCTGGCGGTCGGGCTGGCCTCGCCCACGACCTTGCCCAGCCGGATGACGGTGATCCGGTCGGCGACCTCCCGCACCTCCCGGAGCTTGTGAGTGATGAACACGATCGCCTTGCCGGCACCCTTGAGCTGGCGCATGATCTCCATCAGCTCGTCGGTCTCGGTGGGCGTGAGCACCGCCGTGGGCTCGTCGAAGACGAGCACCTGGGCGTCCCTCGACAGAGCCTTGATGATCTCGACACGCTGCTGGACACCGACCGGAAGGTTCTCGATGACGCTGTCGGGTTTGACGTCGAACCCGAACCGCTTGGAGATCTCTCGCACGCGCTGGCTGGCCGCGTCGATGTCCAGCCGCCCGCCGAAGCTGGTCTGCTCGTCGCCGAGCATGACGTTCTCGGCGACCGTGAAGACGGGGATCAGCATGAAGTGCTGGTGCACCATCCCGATCCCTGCGGCGATCGCATCGCCGGGCCCGGTGAAGTGCTGGACCTTGTCATCGAGCAGGATCTCGCCCTCGTCGGCCTTGTAGAGGCCGTAGAGCACGTTCATGAGAGTGGTCTTGCCAGCGCCGTTCTCTCCGAGCAGACAGTGGATCTCGCCGGGTTCGACGGTCAGGGAGATCCTGTCGTTGGCGACCAGTGACCCGAACCGCTTGGTGATGTCGCGCAGGGCGAGCTTCATGGGCATTGATCCTAGTGTCCTGAGGCGTGAGTTCGGCACTAGCCACTTCCGCTCAGCACCCTAGTGCTGAACACGCAGAGGGAGGCCAGACCCTGGCCTCCCTCGCGTCATCCGTCGCCTGCTTCAGCCGCTATGGCTTGAGGTAGGAGGTCACCTTGATCGAGCCGTCGATGATCCCGGCCTTGATCTTGTCGAGCTCACCCTGCATGTCGGGGTTGACCTTGCTCTCGAAGTTGTGGAACGGAGCCAGGCCCACGCCGTCGTTCTCCAGCGTGCCGAGGTAGGGCGCGAAGTCGAAGCTGCCGTCCTTGCTGGCCGCCATGATCGCTTCGTAGGTCGACTTCTTCATGTTCTTGAGAATCGAGGTCAGCACGACCTGCTGCGTCTTCGGGTCGGTCTCGAAGAAGTCCGCGTCGACACCGATGAGCGCCACGTCCTTGCCGGAGTCGGCGATCGCGGTCAGCGCACCCTGGTAGATCGGGCCACCGACCGGGAGGACGACGTCAGCACCCTGGTCGAGCAGCTGCTTGGCGGTCTCGGTGGCCTTGTTGTTGGCCTCGAAGCCGCCGGTGAAGGCGCCGTCCTTGCCGTTCCAGCCGACGATCTTGACCTTCTTGCCCTTCTGCTTGTCGTAGTAGTCCACGCCCTGCTTGAAGCCGTCCATGAAGATCGTGACGGTCGGGTAGGGCTGGCCACCGTAGGTGCCGACGACACCGGACTTGGAGTAGTCGGCCGCGACGTAGCCGGCCATGAAGGCGGCCTCCGCGGTGTCATAGAGCAGCGGCTTGATGTTCGGCTGGTCGGCCTTGCCGTCGAACGTCTGGCCGTCGTCGCCGCCGTCTGCGGCGTCGTCGATGAGGACGTACTTGATGTTCGGGTTGGCCTTGGCTGAGTCCTTGGTCGCCGCTGCGAGTGCGAAGCCGACGGTCACGATCGTGTCGCAGCCCTCGGACACCAGGCTCTCGAGGTTGGGGGCGAAGTCGTTCTCGCTGTTGGACTCCACCGACTTGAACTCGATGCCCAGCTCGTCGGCTGCCTGCTTGACACCCTCATAGCTCAGCTGGTTGAACGACTTGTCGTCGAAACCGCCGGCGTCCGAGACGATGCAGGGCAGGAAGTCGGAGGCCTTGGTGCCGCCGCTGCCCGGCTTGTTCTCGTCGGGGGCGTTGCCGCACGCGGCCAGCGCGGCCGTGGCCATCAGCGTCGCCACACCGCCGGCGATGGCCTTCTTGGATCTGTTCACAAATGCCTCCATGTCGTCGCCCCTCGGAAGCGGGCGTGCTCTCTCGAACCGAATGCTGCCTGGTGGGGCGCTCGTCCGGAAGCCCGGCTCGCCAAGGGTTATCAGGTTGCGATCTTCTCCGCGACCCGCGCTACGGCATAGTTTGACGACGATGGACTGGGAAATTCTCAAGGCTGCGGCGATCGAGGCGATGACTCACGCCTACGCGCCCTACTCTCGCTTCCCTGTGGGGGCGGCGGCGATCGTGGACGACGGCCGGGTCGTGGTGGGCTGCAACGTCGAGAACGCGTCGTACGGCGTGACCCTGTGCGCCGAGTGCGGGCTGGTCTCCTCGCTGCATGCCTCCGGTGGCGGCCGGCTGACCCATTTCGTGTGCGTCAACGGCGAGGAAAGCATCATCATGCCCTGCGGCCGCTGCCGGCAGCTCCTCTGGGAGCACGGCGGAGCCGAGCTGCAGGTGCTCACCCCCCACGGCGTACGCAGCATGGACAAGGTGCTGCCCGACGCCTTCGGACCCGACGACCTGGAGGCCTGACATGGCGGAGCGACACGACGCGGTCGAGGTCATCATCGCCAAGCGCGACGGCGCCGAGCTTACCGATTCCCAGATCGACTGGGTCATCGACGCCTACACCCGCGGGGTCGTCGCCGACGAGCAGATGTCCGCGCTCAACATGGCGGTCCTGCTCAACGGCATGAACCGGCGCGAGATCGCCCGCTGGACGGCGGCGATGATCGCGTCGGGCGAGCGGATGGACTTCTCCGGGCTGTCCCGGCCGACTGCTGACAAGCACTCCACCGGCGGGGTCGGAGACAAGATCACCCTCCCGCTGGCGCCGCTGGTGGCGGCCTGCGGAGTCGCGGTCCCTCAGCTGTCGGGGCGCGGCCTGGGGCACACGGGCGGGACGCTGGACAAGCTCGAGTCGATCCCCGGCTGGCGCGCGGCGCTGAGCAACGAGGAGATGATGCGACAGCTCGAGGAGGTCGGCGCCGTGATCTGCGCTGCCGGATCGGGGCTCGCGCCCGCCGACAAGAAGCTCTATGCGCTGCGCGACGTGACCGGCACGGTCGAGGCCATTCCGCTCATCGCGAGCTCGATCATGAGCAAGAAGATCGCCGAGGGCACGGGGGCGCTCGTGCTCGACGTCAAGGTCGGCAGCGGGGCTTTCATGAAGGACCTCGGCAAGGCACGCGAGCTGGCCGAGACCATGGTCGGCCTCGGCACCGACGCCGGAGTCACCACCGTGGCTCTGCTCACCGACATGTCCACACCGCTCGGCCTGACCGCAGGCAACGCGATCGAGGTGGCGGAGTCGGTGGAGGTGCTGGAGGGAGGCGGCCCTCCCGACGTGGTCGAGCTCACCGTTGCCCTGGCACGGGAGATGCTGGCTGCTGCGGGGGTCACCGGAGTCGATCCAGCCGACAAGCTCGCTGACGGATCCGCCATGGATGCCTGGCGCAGGATGATCCGGGCCCAGGACGGCGACCCGGCTGCGCCCATGGCCGTGGCGAAGGAGAGCGAGACCGTCAAGGCACCGTCGTCCGGAGTGCTCACTCGCCTCGACGCCATGGCCGTCGGACTCGCGGCTTGGCGGCTCGGAGCCGGACGAGCCAAGCAGGGCGACCCGGTCCAGGCCGGGGCGGGCGTGGTCATGCACGCGAAACCCGGCGACAGCGTGACCGAGGGCCAGCCGCTGCTCACCCTCCTCACCGACGAGCCGGACCGCTTCGACCGCGCGCTCGAGTCGCTCGAGGGCGGGTTCGACATCGGCGAGGCCGCCCAGCCGACCCCGATCGTGCTCGACCGAGTCGTCAGCTGAGCAGCAGGACCACGGTCTCGGCCACGCAGGCGGGCTTCTGCTCGCCCTCGATCTCGATCACGTAGCGCATCACCAGCTGCTTGCCCGCCGGATGGTCAGAGACCTCCGCGATGGTGCCAGCGCCGCGGATGCGGCTTCCGACGCGTACGACGTTAGGGAACCGCACCTTGTTGAGGCCGTAGTTGAGCTTGGCGCCGAGGCCTTCCAGGTGGAACAGCTGGGAGCCGATCCAGGGGATCAGGGCCAACGTCATGTAGCCATGGGCGATGGTCGCGCCGAACGGCCCGGCCTTGGCGCGCTCGACGTCGACGTGGATCCACTGATGGTCGCCGGTGGCCTCGGCGAACTGGTAGACCCGCTTCTGGTCGATGGTCAGCCACGACGTAGGACCGAGCTGTTCGCCGACCGCTCCGGCGAGCTCGTCGATGGACGTGAAGACGCGCATGGAAGTCGTTCCTCGTGCTCGTTCCGTGCTTGGATGGGCCGCATGCCACAGCCTAGTGCGGTGCCCAGCGAGCAGGTCCGACGGGCGCCCAAGGTGCTGCTTCACGACCACCTCGACGGTGGCCTGCGACCCGACACGATCATCGAGCTGGCCGACGAGATCGGGTGGGACCTCCCTGCCGAAGACCCGCAGAGTCTCGGTCGGTGGTTCGAGGAGTCGGCCGACTCCGGCTCGCTCGAGCGCTATCTGGAGACGTTCGAGCACACCGTGGCAGTCATGCAGACCGAGAAGCACCTCCAGCGCGTCGCGCGTGAGGCTGTCGAGGACCTCTCTCGTGACGGCGTGGTGTACGCCGAGATCCGTTATGCCCCCGAGCAGCACCTCATGCAGGGTCTCGACCTGCAGCAGGTGGTCGACGCGGTCGGCGCGGGCTTCGCCGAAGGCGAGGAGCAGGCGCGCGCCGACGGGCGCCCGATCGTCGTACGTCAGCTGCTGACCGCGATGCGGCACCAGGCGCGGTCCCTGGAGATCGCCGAGCTCACGGTGGCCAACCGCGACCGCGGGGTCGTCGGCTTCGACATCGCCGGTGCCGAAGCGGGCTATCCGCCGACTCGGCACCTGGACGCGTTCGAGTACCTCCAGCGCGAGAACGCGCACTTCACGATCCATGCCGGCGAGGCCTTCGGGCTGCCCTCCATCTGGCAGGCACTGCAGTGGTGCGGCGCCGACCGGCTCGGCCACGGCGTGCGGATCATCGACGACATCGAGGTGCGAGACGACGGGAGCGTCAAGCTCGGTCGGCTGGCGGCGTACGTCCGGGACAAGCGGATCCCGCTCGAGATGTGCCCGTCCTCCAACATCCAGACCGGCGCGGCCGCGTCGATCGCGGAGCACCCCATCGGGTTGCTGGAGAAGCTGCGCTTCCGGGTCACGATCAACACCGACAACCGGTTGATGAGCGGCACCTCGATGAGCCTGGAGATGGCCGCCCTCGTCGACGCCTTCGGCTACACGGTCGACGACCTGCGGTGGTTCACGATCAACGCCATGAAGTCGGCCTTCATCCACTTCGACAAGCGCATGGAGATCATCGAGGGCGTGATCAAGCCGGCGTACGCCGTCCTCGCCACCGTCAGCTGACCAGACCCGGCCGAGAGGGCAGTCGGTGCGCGGCTGAGGGCGGCGAGAGGGCAGTTGGTGCGCGGCTGAGGGCGGCGAGAGGGCAGTTGGTGGACGGCTCAGGGCGGCGAGAGGGCAGTTGGTGCGCGGCTCAGGGCGGCGAGAGGGCAGTTGGTGGACGGCTCAGGGCGGCGAGAGGGCAGTCGGTGCGCGGCTCAGGGCGGCGAGAGGGCAGTTGGTGCGCGGCTCAGGGCGGCGAGAAGGCAGTGGCGGCTCGGGGTGGGGTCGGTGCGCATGGCAGCACAGCGCGCGGGGGTCGCCGAGAGGGCAGTTGTGCTCCTCCGCTTCGCTCCTCCGCACAACGGCCCTCTCGGCTCCTCACCCGATAGGAACAGACCCGCTCGCTGCGCTCGGGGTCATATTCCTATCGGGTGCCAGACGGTCTTGGTCTCGAGGAACTGGGTCATCCGGTCGAGCGCCGGCGCCTCCAGGAGGTCCTCGGGGGCGGGGCGGCGGACCCGCTTGAGGTTCTCGGCGGCCACCTCCTCCAGCGACCTGGCCAGCTCGGGGTCGGTGATGCCGGTGAGGTCGATCCCGTTGACGTCCATGTGCGAAGCGAGCCACGGCGCGATCTCGGCGGGGGAACCGGTCAGCAGGTTGACCACGCCGCCAGGCAGGTCGGCGGTCGCGAGGCACTCGGCCAGGGTGATGGCGGGCACCGGGTAGAGCTCGCTGGCGATCACCACAGCCGTGTTGCCGGTCGCGATGACGGGCGCGACGACGCTGACCAGGCCGAGCAGCGGTCCCCGAGGAGCGACCACGGCGACGACTCCAGTGGGCTCGGGGGTCGAGTGGTTGAAGTACGGCGCCGCAACGGGGTTGGCACCACCCACGACCTGGGCGATCTTGTCGCACCAGCCGGCGTACCAGACCCAGCGGTCGACCGCCGCATCGACATAGGACCGAGCCTTGGCGACGGTGAGCCCCTCACTGCTCTGCAGCTCGGCGATGAACTGGGCGCGCCGGCCTTCCATCACCTCGGCGATGCGATAGAGCACCTGCCCACGGTTGTACGCCGTCTTGCCGGCCCAACCAGGAACCGCCTTGCGAGCCGACACGACGGCGTCCCGGGCGTCCTTGCGAGAAGCCTTCGCCATGTTCGCGACGAAGCGCCCCTTCGCATCCAGTGCTTCATAGGTTCGACCGGACTCCGAACGTGGGAACTCGCCGCCGATGTAGAGCTTGTACGTCTTGCGGACATCCAAACGGCTCATGCCAGGTACCCCTCGAGACCGTGCCGGCCGCCCTCGCGGCCGTAGCCGGACTCCTTGTAGCCGCCGAACGGCGAGGTCGGGTCGAACTTGTTGAACGTGTTGGCCCACACGACGCCTGCCTTGAGCTGGTTGGCCATCCAGAGGATGCGCGACCCCTTGTCGGTCCAGACCCCTGCGGAGAGCCCGAAGGGTGTGTTGTTGGCCTTCTCGACGGCCTCCTTGGGCGTCCGGAACGTGAGCACCGACAGCACCGGGCCGAAGATCTCCTCGCGCGCGATGCGGTGTGCCTGGGACACCCCGGTGAAGATCGTCGGCGGGAACCAGAATCCGTTCTGGGGCAGGTCGCACGGCGGTGACCACCGCCCGGCCCCCTCGGCCTCGCCGATGTCGGACAGCTCGCGGATCTTGTCGAGCTGCTCGCGCGAGTTGATCGCGCCGATGTCGGTGTTCTTGTCCAAGGGGTCGCCCACGCGCAGCGTGCGCATGCGTCTCTTGAGCCGGCTGAGCACCTCGTCCGCGACCGACTCCTGCACGAGCAGACGCGAGCCCGCACAGCAGACGTGGCCCTGGTTGAAGAAGATGCCGTTGACGATCCCCTCGACGGCCTGGTCGACGGGGGCGTCGTCGAAGACGATGTTGGCCGCCTTGCCTCCGAGCTCGAGGGTGACTCTCTTGTCCGAGCCCGCGACGGTCTTGGCGATCAGCCGGCCGACGTCGGTGGAGCCGGTGAACGCGACCTTGTCGACGTCGGCGTGCCCGACGAGTGCCCGCCCGGTCTCGCCTGCGCCGGTGATGATGTTGACCACACCCGGCGGTAGGTCCGCCTGCTGGCAGATCTCGGCGAACAGCAGCGCAGTCAGCGGAGTCGTCTCCGCCGGCTTGAGTACGACGGTGTTGCCGCACGCCAGCGCGGGCGCGATCTTCCACGCCAGCATGAGCAGCGGGAAGTTCCATGGGATGACCTGCCCGGCGACACCGAGTGGCCGCGGGTCGGGGCCGAAACCGGCGTACTCCAGCTTGTCCGCCCAGCCCGCGTAGTAGAAGAAGTGCGCCGCGGCCAGCGGCACGTCGACGTCGCGCGACTCCTTGATCGGCTTGCCGTTGTCGAGCGACTCGAGTACGGCGAGCTCGCGGGTGCGCTCCTGGATGATACGCGCGATCCGGAAGAGGTACTTGCCTCGCTCGCGGCCACTCAGCCTCGACCAGATGCGGGTGTAGGCACGCCGGGCTGCCTTCACGGCCAGGTCGACGTCGGCGTCGGAAGCCTCGGTCACCTCGGCGAGAACCTCTTCGCTGGACGGCGAGATGGTCTTGAACGAGCGTCCGCTGCCTTCGACGAAGTCGCCGTCGATGAAGAGCCCGTACGACGACTTGATGTCGACGATGGCGCGCGACTCCGGCGCCGGTGCGTAGTCGAACCTGCTCATGTCGTGGCCCTCCTAGTCGAGGGTGAAGTAGTCGGGGCCGGAGTAGCGTCCGGTCTTCATCTTGGTGCGCTGCATGAGGATCTCGTTGAGCAGCGTCGAGGCGCCGAACCGGAACCAGTCGGGGTCGAGCCAGTCCTCGCCGGCCACCTCGTTGACCATCACGAGGTATTTGATCGCGTCCTTGGACGTGCGGATTCCGCCGGCCGGCTTGACGCCGATCATGTGTCCGGTGAGCTCGCGCCAGTCACGCACGGCTTCGAGCATCACCAGCGTCACCGGGAGAGTCGCGGCGGGCTGCACCTTGCCCGTGGAGGTCTTGATGAAGTGGGCGCCGGCCATCATCGCCAGCCAGCTGGCCCGTCGTACGTTGTCGTAGGTCTGCAGCTCGCCGGTCTCGAGGATCACCTTCAGGTGCGCGTCGCCACAGGCCTCGCGAATCTGCGCGATCTCCTCGAACACAGGCAGGTACTGGCCGCCGAGGAACGCGCCCCGGTCGATCACCATGTCGATCTCGTCGGCGCCCGCTTCGACAGCATCGCGGGTGTCGGCGAGCTTGATGTCCATCGCGGCTCGTCCGCTCGGGAACGCCGTCGCAACGGCTGCCACCTTGACGCCGCTGTGGCCCAGCGTCTCCTTCGCGACGGCGACGAGGTCGGGATAGACGCAGACGGCGGCGACGGACGGGCAGGTCGAGTCGGCAGGATCGGGGCGGATCGCCTTGTTGCACAGGGCTCTCACCTTGCCGGGAGTGTCCTGGCCCTCGAGCGTGGTGAGGTCGACCATGCGGATGGCCAGGTCGAGCGCATAGTCCTTGGCCGTGGTCTTGATCGACCGCGTGCCCAGACTGGCGGCACGTGCTTCCGCCCCCACCTGGTCGACACCGGGCAGACCGTGCAGGAAGCGCCTCAGCGAAGCTGCGTTGCGCGTCACCTCGGAGACGTCGAAGCCGGTGGGAAGGTGGACGGCAGTGGTCACCCGGCCAGCATAGGCGCTTGCCAGGAGCACAGAAACTCGGTCATTTCAGCCATCGCCGGACGCGATTCTCGCTGGCCCGCCGCCACGCGATCGCATATGCGCGCTCGAGCGTCGCAGCCGTCCGCTCCGCTCGGACATGGAGTACGCCGAGGGTGAATCCGTCCTTGCCGGCAGCGGCCGCGGAGGCCGCGAGGTCACGCAGCTTGCGTTGGGTCACCACGCTGTCGTGCTGCTCGCCCAGCACGGACTGCAGTCGCTTCAGGCGCTTGGCCAGCCGCGACGCCTTGCGTGGCCAGACCGGCTCGAGAACCTCCGCCGCGTAGCGCGCGCGGCGCGCAGCCTTGCGCACCTCGTGCAGCAGGACGAGGCGCTCGTCAACTCCACGTGTCGCGGCCGCGCGGCGCACTCGCTTGGCCAGGCGCTTCCACTCCTTGCGCATGCTCTTGCGCAGCTGCTTGCGTCCCGGCTGCAGTGCCACGTCCTGCCACGGAGGGTCCGCGACGAGCCGGTCGAGGTCCGCCAGCAGTGCCGCATAGCGCGGAGAATCCAGCGCACGCAGCACCCTCGCGTGGCCCCGATCCCGGTCGGCGCCCAGCTCGTGCGAGATGTGCTGTCCGGTGCCCAGCCGCACCAGGCCCGGATCCTCGTCGGCCAGCATCAGCTCGAGCCTGGCCAGCATCACCTCGGCGTCGCGCTCTCCGCCGAGCACGTCGGCCAGCAGGCTCAGCTCCTCGCGTAGTGGCTCGGTGGTGGCCGCATCCACCAGTGAACGGTGCGTCGCGAGCAGGCTGCGCAGCCGCCTGGTCGTGACGCGCAGCTGGTGCACGGAGTCGGGTGTGCCCAGCCGCACCTCCTTGTCCGACGTGTGCAGCCGGTCGACCAGCTCGTTCAGCCGATGGCCGACGACCTCGGCGGGTGTGCGTTGCTTGCTCACGCTCAGAGACCGGCCGCGTGTGCGAGGTCGGCGCGGATGGCGTCCAGCCGTCCGGCTGCCGCGATGCGCGCCGCGTCGACCCCGCCCTCGGGATCCACGGGAACCACGACTTCCAGATAGCACTTGATCTTCGGCTCGGTGCCCGAGGGTCGCACGATCACCCGCGCACCCTCGGCCAAGTGATAGCGCAGCCCGTCGGTCGGGGGCAGGTCCGCCGTGCCCTGGTTCAGGTCGTCGACGCGATCCACGGTCAAGCCACCCAGCGACGCGGGCGGGGTGGCGCGGAGCTTGGCCATCGCATCCGCGATCAGGGACAGATCGGTGACGCGGACGGAGAGCTGGTCGGTCGCGTGCAGACCGTAGGTCGTGGCGATCTCGTCGAGACGGTCGCTCAACGTCCGCCCCTCGGCACGAAGGCGCGCGGCCAGCTCCACGATGCGCAGCAGGGCGGAGACGCCGTCCTTGTCCTTGACCAGCTCGGGTGCGACGCAGTAGCCGAGCGCCTCCTCGTAGCCGAAGGCCAGGCCCGGCACGCGTCCGATCCACTTGAAGCCCGTGAGCGTCTCGACGTACGGCTGTCCGTGCGCGTGCGCCATCTTGCCGAGCAGCGACGACGACACGATCGAGCAGGCGTAGGTGCCCTGCACGCCCTGGCGCAGGAGGAAGTCGGCCAGCAAGGCTCCGACCTCGTCGCCGCGGAGCATCCGCCAGCCATGCGGACCAGGTACGGCGACGGCGGCGCGATCGGCGTCCGGGTCGTTGGCGACGACGAGGTCAGCGCCCACCTTGACGGCCAGGGCCATCGCGAGATCCATGGCGCCGGGTTCCTCGGGGTTGGGGAACGCGACGGTCGGGAAGGCGGGGTCGGGATGGAACTGCTCCTCGGTGACGTGCGGCTCGGCGAAACCGGCCAGGCGCATCACCTTGACGGCCGTCTCGCCCCCGACGCCGTGCAGGGGGGTGTAGACGGTGGTCAGCTCCTTGGGTCCACACGTGTCCACGAGCGCACTCAGAGCCGCGAGGTACGACGAGAGCACCTCGCCACCGAGGCTGCTCCAGCCGTCCCCCCGAGGGAGGTCCGCGATGTCGCCGACCGCGGCGATCTCGGCGGAGATGTCCGCGTCGGCCGGCGGCACGATCTGCGACCCGTCGCCGAGGTAGACCTTGTACCCGTTGTCCTGCGGGGGGTTGTGGCTGGCCGTGACCATGACACCGGCGGCGCACCCGAGCTTGCGGATCGCGTAGGCGAGCACAGGCGTCGGCAGTGCGCTGGGCAGCATCAGCGCCCGGATACCAGCGCCCTCCATGATCTCGGCGGTGTCACGGGCGAACGCATCGGAGTTGCGGCGGGCGTCGTACCCGATCACGACGGAGCCCCCTCCACGCTTGCCGAGATAGGCGGCGAGCCCGGCAGCCGCGCGGGTCACGACCACGCGGTTCATCCGGTTGGGTCCTGCCCCCAGGGCTCCGCGCAGGCCCGCGGTGCCGAACTCCAGCGTGCCCGCGAACCGGTCGGCGAGCTCCGTCTGTGCTGTGGCGTCCGAGGCCGCTTCGGTGATGAGCGCCTCGAGCTCGGCCTTGGTCTCGGGATCGGGGTCGGTCGCGGCCCATGCGCGTGCCGCGTCGAGAAGCTCCGTCATGCCGCGAGCCTAGGCTCGGAGCATGGGCCAGCACTACCGCTTCGAACGGCGCTGGCGGGTGCACGCTGCCCGGGACGACGTGTACGACGTGCTGGTGGACCTCGAGCACTATCCGCGATGGTGGCCACAGGTGCGGGCCGTGGTCAGCCTGGGTGTCGACCACGCCCTGGTCGTGTGCCGGTCGTTGGCTCCGCTCAGCCTCAACCTGGAGCTCCGCCCCGTCACCCGGGACCGGGAGCGGGGACGCCTCGAGGTCTCCATCGACGGCGATCTCGTGGGGTTCAGCCGGTTCACGCTGAGCCCCCTGGGCGGCCAGCTGGGCGGCCAGGTGGAGGTCGCCTACGAGCAGGAGGTCGAGGCTCGGCGCCGGCTGCTCGACGCGGGTCGATGGGCGCGCCCGCTCGTGGTCGCCAACCACAGCTGGATGATGCGCGCGGGAGAGCGTGGTCTGGCCGGTGCGCTCACCGCACCAGGCGCCGACCGAAGCGCGCCGACTGGTTCTTGAACGCCGCGACCCGCGCGGCGGCTGTGTTCGGAAGTGCCAGCAGCAGCGCCTGCTCCAACCGTTCGCGCCGGAACGTTGCCCGCGCGCGTGCGGTCCAGGTCGCGCCGAAGAGCCGCTTCGCGGCGGCGATGGCGTCGGGGGACCGGGTCTGCAGCTCCTCGAGGAGCCGGCCGGCGTCGGCGTCGGGATCGTCGGACACCACCGTGGCGAGCCCGATCCGGCCGGCTTCCGCACCGGTGACCACCCGACCGGTCATCGTGAGCAGCTTCGCCTGGTCCATGCCGAGCTGCTCGGCGAGCGTGCGGATGCCGGTCATGTCGGGGATCAGGCCCCACTTCGACTCGAGCACCGACCACTGAGAGTCAGGGGTGGTGAAGCGGAAGTCCGCTGCCATCGCCAGCTGCAGCCCACCGCCGTACACGTGGCCTCTGGCGACCGCGATGACCGGGACCGGGAGCCGGCGCCAGCCCCAGCAGGCCTCCTGGAAGCTGTTGGTGCCTCGCCAGGGCCGAGGGAGGAAGGTTGTCAGGATCTGTCCCGGGCGGCTCAGCGCCGACGCGAAGTCGAGCCCCGAGGAGAACGACTCGCCGGCACCTGTGAGCAGCACCGCTCGCAGCTCCGGCTGCCTGCGCAGCCATCTCGCGAGCCTGGCCAGCTCGTTGATCATGTCGAGAGTGAGGCCGTTGTACTTGTCCGGCCGGTCCAGCCGCACATAGGCGACTCCGTCGGTCAGCTCGCACGACACGTGGTGGCGCGTGGTCATGCGCGAAGACTAGAACGCCGGCCGATGGAAGCGTTCGAGCACGAAGGGCCCACCGACGTACGCCGTCTCGACCTCGTCGTCCTCGTCGGGGCCGACCAGCTCGCGGTAGGCCTCGGCATCGTCCTGCGGCTCGTAGCCGAGCCTGCGTCCGGGCTCGAGGTCCCACCAGGCGCGAGTGTTGGCGGAGATCCCGAACACGACGGCGTAGCCGGGGTCGGGGGCGGTGAGAGCCGCCTCCACCAGTCGTACGGCGTCGTCGGGGCTGAGCCAGGTCGAGAGCTGCCGCAGCGACTCGGGCTGAGGCCCGAACGAGCCGATCCGCAGCGCCACCGCCTCGATGTCGTAGCGGTCGACGTACAGCTGCAGCAGCGCCTCCGCCGCGACCTTGGCCAGGCCATAGAAGGTGTCGGGGCGCGGCAGCACGTCGTCACCGAGCAGGTCGCGCCGTGGCGTGCGGCCAACGGCGTGGTTGCTGCTGGCGTAGACGATGCGCCTGACGTCGTTCTCGCGCATCACGTCGAGCAGGGCCGCGGTGGTGTAGAGGTGTGACTCGATCTCCTCCGGCAGGGAAGCCTCGTCCGGCAGGCCGGCCAGGTGCACCACTGCCTCGATGCCGGGGTTGTCGGCGAAGGCGGACCGGACGGCGTCGAGATCGGCGCAGTCACCGGTGAACCACGCGAACGCGTTGCCTTCGGGCTCGGGGACCCGGTCGAACCCGACGATCTCGTGGTCACGGTCGGCGAGGCCGGTGGTGACGACCGTGCCGATGCTGCCGGCGGCGCCGGTGACAAGAACCTTCACAGCGGACCCTCAGAGCTTGGGCATGATCGCGCTGAGCAGGCTGCCCATCCGGGATGCCGCGGCCTTGCCGGCCTCGAGCACCTCCTCGTGGTTGAGCGGCTGGCCACTCATCCCGGCTGCGGCGTTGGTCACCAGCGAGATCCCGAGGACCTCGAGCCCCGCCTCGCGAGCCGCGATCGCCTCGAGGACGGTCGACATGCCGGCCAGATGGGCTCCCATCACCCGGATCATGTTGATCTCGGCCGGCGTCTCGTACTGAGGTCCGGGGAACTGCGCATAGACCCCCTCGTCGAGTGACGGGTCGATCTCCTTGCACAGTGCGCGCAGCCGGGGCGAGTAGACGTCGGTGAGGTCGACGAAGTTCGCACCCTCGATCGGCGTCGCGGCGGTGAGGTTGATGTGGTCGCTGATCAGCACGGGCGTGCCCGGAGTCCAGGTCTCCTTGAGGCCGCCGCATCCGTTGGTCAGCACGGCGACCCGGACGCCCGCCGCGGCGGCGGTGCGGACACCGTGCACGACGGCGCGAACGCCCTTGCCCTCGTAGTAGTGGGTGCGCCCGGTCAGCACCATGACGTGCTTGCCGCCGACGTCGACGGAGCGGATCTTGCCGGAGTGCCCGACCACAGACGTGGCGGCGAACCCCGGCAGATCTGTCGTGCTGACCTCGGCCGTGGCGGCTCCCAGCGCGTCGAGCGCGGGCAGCCAGCCGGAGCCCATCACGAGCAGGACATCGTGCTTCTCCACGCCGGTCAGGTCCGCGAGCTTGGTGGCGGCTTGCTGGGCGAGGTGCTTCGGGTCGTCCGTCACGCCTCGCACCCTAGTGCAGCCGGCTCGCGTGCAGGCTCAGAGCCCGCTCGACCTGCACGGTCTGGCTCGGAGAGCCGCGACATAGTCATCCGGTGCGTCGGCGGCCTCCGCGGCGTCGGCGAGGACGCCGAGATAGGACGCCGACGGCAGGCCACCTTCATAGGCATCGAGCACGTAGGCCCAGCACAGCACCTCGCCGGTCAGCGTGGAGACCCGCAGGTTGGTCTTGCGGTAGAGGCCCGGCGGTCCCTCCCAGCCGTCGAGAACGGCGACGTCGTCCTCGGTCACGTCGTAGACCGCCACGAAGACCTGCTCGAGCGGGTCCTCGACGATCGTGGCCATGGCGCCGTCCCAGCCGAGCTCCTCACCACCGAAGGTGAGGCGCCAGCCCTGCAGCCAGCCGGTGCCTTGCAGGGGGGAGTGCGGGCACCGCTCCAGCATGCGCCGGGGATCCATGTTGGTTCCGTAGGCGGCGTACAGGTGCACGCGGGCAGCCTAACGTCCGCACGGCTCGTGTCAGTCGCAGCCGATGGGAGTGTCCTCGGCCGGCCAGCGCTCCACGTCGGTGGCGTCGGAGAGGCTCACCAGGTAGGCCGCATCCTTCTCCGGGACCAGCCAGAGCGCGCGGCCGTCGTGACGGAAGCCGGTGTCGCTCGCATCGCGGGGAAGCGACGCGGTCCCGACATAGCGGCCCCGGGTCCAGTCGGCCAGCTCCCCTTGGGTGTCTCGCAGGTAGCGATCGGAGTGCTCCTCAGGTCCCACGTTGAGAAAGGTGATGTCTTGCCAGTCACAGTGCTCCGGCCCCGAGAACGAGAACACCCTGGTCACCGGGACCCGCTCGCCGTCCGCGTCCTCCCAGACCTGGATCGAGCTGGCGTCGGTGACGGCTGCCGGGAGCTCGGCGAGATCGCACCCGGCCCACGACTCGACGCCCCATCCGGTGTCGCCGTCCCAGTCGTGGATGCCGTCGAACGCGATCACGGCGACCTTGGTGCGGCCCGCGACGTCGTACGAGAGCAGCACCCGGTCGCCGTCGTCCCGCTCGAGGCTGAAGCCCGAGGGTGGAAGGATCCCGGTGTAGTCCTCGTCGATCCAGTTCTGGTACGCCGCCCAGGGTGAGCCCTTGACCTTCGCCAGGCCGCTCTCGTAGTCGGCACCCCCGCCGTCGTACGGCTCGCCGTCGCACTCGAGCGCTCGGCCGGCCGCACCGGAGCGAGCCAGCACTCCTGCATCGTCGGAGAAGTCCCGCTTGACCTGTAGGGGCCCGTCGTACGGCGACGCGACGGGATCGCTCTCGACCAGCACTGTCGGGGACTCCGAGCCGCATGAGGAGAGGGCAACAGAGGCGCCGAGGGCCGTCGCCACGAGGATCGAGCGTCGCATGGGTGTGGGACGGGGGCGAGACCCGGCTGGTTCCGGTTGGGGAATGATGGGCCGGGTGAACCACGTCGTGATCATCGGTGGCGGACCGGGCGGCTATGAGGCTGCGCTGGTCGCGGCCCAGCTCGGTGCCGAGGTGACCGTCGTCGACAGTGACGGCGTGGGCGGGTCCGCCGTGCTCACCGACTGCGTGCCGAGCAAGACCCTGATCGCGACCGCCGAGCTGATGACCGACTTCGAGGAGGCCGGGGAGCTCGGCATCTCGACGGGCGGTGCACCCGTCGTCGACCTGGCGAAGGTGAACGCACGGGTGAAGCGGCTCGCGGCCGCCCAGTCGAGCGACATCGAGGGCCGCCTGACGCGCGACGGCGTACGGGTGGTGCGAGGGCACGGCCGGCTCGACGGCCCGAGCCGTGTGACTGCCTCGCTCGTGGACGGCGGCGAGGAGAGCTTCGAGGCGGACGCCGTACTGGTGTCCACTGGCGCGGCGCCCCGAACGCTGCCCACGGCTCAGCCCGACGGCGAGCGGATCCTGACCTGGGAGCAGGTCTACGACGTCGAGGAGCTCCCCGAGAAGCTCATCGTGGTCGGCAGCGGGGTCACCGGCGCCGAGTTCGCCGGCGCCTACAACGCCCTGGGCATCGACGTGACCCTCGTGTCCAGTCGCGACCGGGTGCTCCCGGGCGAGGACGCCGACGCGGCCAACGTGCTGGAGGAGGTGTTCACGCGACGCGGCATGAACGTCTTGAACAAGTCGCGCATGGAGTCCGTACGGCGCGACGGCGACTCGGTGACGGTGACCCTCACCGACGGTCGCTCGGTGAGCGGCACGCACTGCCTGCTCGCCCTCGGCTCGGTGCCGAAGACGAGCGGCCTCGGCCTCGAGGAGGCCGGAGTGGCGCTCTTTCCAGCACAGTGGGATCCGAAGCTTGGAATTCACGTGACTTGAAGTCGCGG
>JADMIO010932576.1_pt1 | contig 89983 bp, 83 predicted proteins | sample 8958161 | NCBI WGS metagenome assembly JADMIO01 (sample SAMN16585339, study PRJNA669376) | soil metagenome | isolation source: Crop rotation soil | place: USA: Cullars Rotation, Alabama | collected 2011
CGCGACAACTTGTCCACGTGGAATTCTAAGCTTAGGATCCCAATGTGCTGGAAAGACTTGGTTACCTATTTTCTTAGCTACGGTTGGTTTCGGGCAAGGAATTTCCGTGACTCCTCTGCAGATGGTGAGTGCGTATGCACCTTTTGCAAACGGTGGGTATCTTGTGCGTCCAAGAGTTCTAGTGAATGAAATGCAATTAAAGCCTGGGGAAACGTATGAGGTTAGAAGAGTTTTATCGCCCAAGACAGTCCAGGCGATGCAGCAGATTTTAATCGGAACGACGGAAGTAAAAGATGGAACTGGATTAAAAGCAAAAATCCCAGGAATTAAAGTAGCGGGGAAGACTGGAACCGCACAAAAATATATTGCGGGCGTCGGATACGATAGTAAAAAATATCTTTCCTCTTTTATCGGATTTCTTCCCGCTGATCACCCACAACTTTTAATTGGTGTGATGATTGATGAACCCAAGTTCCCTTACTATGCCTCACAAACAGCAGCACCTGTTTTTAAACGAATTGCAGAAAGATCCTTACAAGTTTTAGATCGCATTCCAAAACAAATGATGGTTCGCGAAGAACGAGCACCCAAAGCACAGCCCAATCAAAATGTCGCTGTAGAAAGAGTGGATCAAAACGCTGTTTCTGTAACAGAGGGATCCAAAGAGTGGATCATGCCTAATTTAAAAGGGCAGAGCATGCGAGAAGCTTTGAAGCAGATAGGTACTTATCTGAATTCGGTAAAAATCTCCGGTGATGGCTATGTTCAAAGCCAGACTCCCGAAGCTGGAGGAATTGTTACACCGAATATGGAAGTTTCACTACATTTTGCACCACAAGACAGTTAATGATGTAAAATAAATGCAAAGCGAGGGGAATATGAAACAGTCTTTAATCAATATCCTAGTTGTAGCAATGGCATTTTATTCTGGTTGTGCATCCAATAAACCAGTCGTGAATACTGTTTCAGCTCATAGCAGCCCTTCAAAAACTTTAGAGTCATTAGAAGGCGACTGCCAAAAGGCTAAACAAGCCTTAGTCACCATTTTATCTCCTGATTATTTTAAAGAAGCTACGGAACTTACTGAACAAGCTAGAGAGATGTTTAATAAAGGTGTTACTTTAGATGAACTGTACGCAAAAATTTCTGAAGGCCGTGCAAAACTCCAACTCTCCATTGAAACAGCACGCATTTCCCAATCTCAATTAAGAGAAACGCTTACAAAGCGCCAGGAAGCCCAGTCATTAATTTCTGAAGCAAACCATGTTTCTGTCGTCGGATTATCTGATTTAAAAGAAGATTTCCAAGATGCAGAAAAAAAGCTTTTAAAACTCACGCATGCTATCGAAGAAGGAAAAGCAGAGTGGGCAAGAGAACGCCAGGCCGATGTTGCAAAACTGTACGCCGATATTGCATCCAAAGCGGGGTATAAGTCTTCTTTAGATGAAGTAGAACGTCTTGTCCAACAAGCCGTCCACGAAGGAGCTGATAAGTTTGCTCCCAAAACCCTTTCTGCCGCCCAGAAAAAAATCGCCCAGGTTGGACAATGGATTAGTGAAAAAGGCCGTACAGAAAAAGAAGAGCTAGCTCGTCAGAAAGCTGCAGCTCTTTTTCAAGCAAGACGTCTTCTTCAAGTGACTCGAGCTGCGAAGCAATTTGCACAGAAAGAAGCCGAAGAGATTGCTCTATGGGTTGAAGGAAGAGTGTACTCTCTGGAAACAGCTTTAATGTCAGATTACCGTGACCGCCACTTTGATGAACAGTTTTCTCAAGTTTTAAAATCGATTGAAACTGCTAGAAAACCCGCAACGAATCCTGTTCCCGCACAAGCTCAAAAAGAAAAATTGAAAGTCACGCCTCGAAAAAAGTAAATCATTTCAAAGCCCCAATTATCAAAAATGTTGTGCTGTTAAATGCACAGACTTTTATTTCTAGATAATATTCAGAACTTATCTGGAAGGGGATTTCCCCATTCTAACTACGCTACCCCTGCTCACTTCCCAAGCTGTTAATATGATTTCTCGGGATACAAGCATGCAGCTGTATCTTCATTCTTAAGGGAATAAGAAGGGGAATTACCATGACGGTAGATTTAGATTCTGTCCTCGCAGTTTTAAAATCCATACTTAGTTTTCCTGCAGTCTTCCAACAAACATTCATTGAATTTGCTTGGGGTTCTGGAAATCCAACAACACTCTTGGTAGCAAAACGCTTATTGCTTTTGCTTCCGGTTTTGGGGTTTGTCTTCTGCTGTTGGATGACAGTCGGCTCTTTAGCTTCACTTCCCTTTCGCTCGGATAGAAATCGGCATGTTTCATCGATGTTATCCACCTGGTGGGATTTCGGCCGTGCTGTTGTAAATTTCTGGGGCGGTTCACTCAAATTTTTATACGTAGCTGTTGGTTCTCTCATTGGTCTATTCCGTATTTTAGTTTTAGGAATGCTTTTATTTACACAAGACGTGCTTTTCTTCCCGCTGAGAGTCGCTAAGGAAGCCGGGCAAGAGTATTTCAGGCCCGGCATTCCTTGGATCGCCGTAATCATGACGTTAGGTTGGTGCGCACTTGAAGCCGGCGTATTTACTTACGTCACGATGCCAATGGTAACCGACGTAATGTCTGCGATTCATGACGGCACGATTTCAAGTCAAACACTTCCCATCGTTCTTTACTGCATGATGCTGGCCTTCGTCTTAGGGAGTTATGCAATTTTGTCGAGCTGGGGCGAAGTCATTAAAAATAAAAATGTCCCGAAAATTATTCAAATCGGAATCTTTGAATCCTTCGTGATGCTCTTTGAAGTGTTGTTTTTATACCGAGAATTCGTTGATGCTCTAGTTCCTTGGTTAAACCAATACACCTCGGGTGGTACAAGTATCGGTCTAGTACCAATTTTAGCGATTTCCACCTTTGCATGGCTGGGTATTCGCGGAATGACTTGGTTTTTATTTGCATCTGCTGGAACTCCCACCATCATGGCAATCATCCAAAGAACGGGCATCCCTGGAGTGAAAAGTTTATCGACGGGACGAAGCACAGGTGGCATGAGTTCTATCCGTTCCAGTTTAGATAATATTCGAAAAGAAATGGGATGGGTGCAAGATAAAGGTGAAGAGTTACTCGCAGCATTTATTTTGCCTCCACTTCAAATCGTGGGCGCATGTATTAATTTCTGCGTACTTCTTTTTCAAGGTAAACATATGTTCATACTTCCGTTTACCTCTACTAAAGATCTGATTGCGAATAAGCCACTCGTGGAAAAAATCACTCCACACGAAACTCGTCGAGCCGCATAGGGGGAAGCATGAAATCTTTATTTCTAAGATTTTTACTTTGTATGATGACATTTTGTACAGCAGCGCCACTTCATAGCAAAGATAAGGAATATGAACCTGGAAGATTGGTGATGTTTATTGGAGTGGATATCAGCGGATCTTTTATGAATAGCCGCGATTTCGACGACTCCTTACGCTTTCTGTCGAATTATCTTTATGCACATCTAAATGGTGTGGGGGACATGGAACGTCCCCATTCTATCTTTGTGGGTTCAATCGGAGGGGCAAGACCGGGTGAAATGAAAACTTTTTATCCGATTCAAGCCTTCCAGGATAAAAACATCGATCAAATTGAAAAACAATTACACGATTACTTTCCAAAGAAGGTAAAAAATCCTTTTACCGACTACAATGCGTACTTCACACAAGTCGCACATTATATGCAGACGAAAAAACTCGTCATGCGGCCAGTCTCGATTATTCTTTTAAGTGATGGGCTTCCGGATCTGCCAGGAAATGAAGGAAAGCACAATTATAGAAATTTAAATCTAAAACCATTAGAGAACCTGACCAGAAATTTAACTGTCCGGTTACTTTATACCAATGCGGTTGTTGCAGCGAACTGGCAAACTAAAGTTCCCAGACAACGGGTTAAGGTCTGGACACAAGATGCCGCTGTGATGCGGATGTGGAATGCTTCGAACATCTTCCACCAAGGGCAAAAATTTGAAGAGCAGAACAAGTTTTTTAGTTGGATTCGAGATAACGTAGACTTTAACGTTCGGGTGCAACGGGTCGATTAAAACAAAAGGGGCTCTATCCATAGATAAAGCCCCTTTAAAAAACTCGGCTAATTAAAAACCGAATAAAAATGCGCGACGGTTAACACGTCTGATATGTCCTCTTCCGAAGAGGAACTGACGAACTGGTGTGAAACCAGGAAGTCCAAGAGAACGTCTGATAGGCGCTCTAAAACCAACTAGTGGGTAGCGTCCAAAACGGCCGTAGAATACTGGACGTCCGTGGAATCCAGGACCATGACCACCACCGCAACGGTTGCAGCCAGTATTATAAACTGGAGCGCATCCACCGTGGCTTCCACAGCCACCGGCTTTTACTTCAGTAGGAACAATCACTGTTCCTAAGATTAACAATAAAGCGACAAAAATCGAACTCACTCTCTTCATACGGGCACCTCAAACAGAAAGTTATACACTCTCCAAGCATGCGAGTGACATGCCTAGACACCAAGTCTTCAAAAGCAAGATGGATGCCATCACACAACAGTGTGTACTAGCGCAGAATACAGGGTAGTGGACATTCAGAGTGACGGTATTTGTTAGACAGCTGAAACAGTCAAGGGCCTAAAACGAAGTATGCTTTTCATTCCCTAGGCTCTCCACAATCGCTTAACAATTCCAATGTAAATTCACATGCCTTTTTTCTGTACTCTATAACCTCGGCTTGAGTTTTGTCTCACGGGTTTTGGGGTACGGGGTTAATTATGAAAAATCAGTTATTGGCTTTTATCGTTCTATTCAGTGGTGTCCTTTACGCAGAAAAGTACGACGATCGTTTCTTTGAAGATAAGTACAAGTATCTTTTCTCTGAGAAAGTTCAGACTTTAAGTGACGGAAGCCGATCCTTTCACCATGGCCGTCACTTTGTAAGAGACGGAATGAATATTCTCATTTTACACGGTGACTCCGTTGAAATGGCATTCCAACATGGGGCTCTATTAAAAGAGCAAATCCCCTTAGGCGCTGTCCCTCTTTCCGCAAGAATGATTGAAGACATTGCCTACAATGAATTTGGAAGTCCGTTCATGGCAAACCTTGTGAATGGGTTAATCGATCGCTTCATCAGAAAAAGAATTGAAAAATTTTCTCAAAGCAATGATATGGCATCTTTAGAGTACGGCGGAACTATTTGGGGGTTACACGCAGGTTCCGGCCTTTCGACTGATACAATTTCAAGAGCGGCTCTCGCTCCTGACACCTATATGATCTTGGCAGCTCTTTCTATGAAATTAGGTGGAATGCCAGTGAACCAAAGTGCTTTCGGAAGTAACTGCACGACTTTTACAGCTTGGGATGAATACACACCTGACGGAGAACTTGTTTTTGGTCGCAACTTAGATTTTCCTCAAAACGGAGCTTTCGATCGTTTTCCAACAGTCATTTATTTTAATCCGACAAATGGCGGACAAAGATTTATGGGCTTTTCTTCTGCAGGCGTGCATAACGCAGGGATCACAGGCCTAAATGAATCCGAATTTATATTGCTGCTCATACTGTTCCAACTGTTGAAACTTCCTCGAAGGGAATACCACCTTTCATGTCTATGACAGAAGTTTTAAGGCACGCACGTACATTTCAAGAAGCAGTGGATATGGTGTCTCAGTCTTTACCTCCTAGTGGTTGGGGATATGACTTAGTCAGTATCCGTGAAAAAAGAGTGGCTACATTAGAAATGTCGAACAAAAGTTTCTCTGTACGCGAATCCACAAATGGGTACCACGTACAAACAAACGAATACCACACACCTTCAATGGTAGATAAAAATCTGTATGTGAATTACGGAGTGCATATCGATAGCGTGGCTCGTCACACACGTGCGGAACAACTAGTCCAACAACACAAAGGGTTTATTACAACAAAAACAGCAGCGGCTATTCTTTCTGATCAAGTCGATCCTTTTACGAAGCAAGTTCGTAGCGTAGGAAATACGGTAGGCTTACATGAAACAGTTGGTAGCGTGATTGTTCGCCCAGTAGAACGCCAAGTTTTTGCGGCTATTGGAATGGCTCCTGTTGTTCATAACGGATATATTTCTTTGCCAATGCCAGAAGATGTAAACGAAAATACCTTCTTAAGCTTTCAATCTGAAAAAATCGGGAAAAGCGATTTCGTCGTGAACCATCCAGAAATGGCGCAGGCAGAACAAGACTTTATTAAAGCAAAAGTAGCTTATGAGTTTGAACATAATATTCCAGCAGCGCGTGGGTACCTGCAGGATGCTCTCGTGAATGATTCTTCAAATCCACACATTCTTTTCCTTTTAGGAATATTCGATTTGAAACTAAATCAATTCAGTACAGCAAAAGCGTCGTTTGAAAAAATGCTAACAGTGCAAGGTTCTCTCCATCAAAAGATGCTGGCACATTACTACTTAGCAAAAATCTCAAGCAACTCTTCGGAACAGGAAGCTCATTACGCTTTTATCACTGGGAATGAGAATGCAGATCCTAAGCTGAAAAAAGCCGCACTCAAAGCTGCTAAATTAAAAACGAAGAAACTCCACCCTATGATCCAACAAGGGGATATGGAGCAATACTAAGGCCGACGATTCTGGTTAATGATCTTCGCCTGATCAAAGCATTTTTGGTAGTCACCCATGTAGGTGCTGCTGATCTCTTTTAATTCACCATACTGAGTTAAGCTGTAGCGTTTCATGTAAGAATAAGAATCGCAAACTGCTGCTTGCGCAAAGCTATAAATCTTAGATTTATTCGTACTTAAAATCGCTGCTTGTTGGTTACATTGGCTATCGTTGCCGATGTAGAGTTTTATTTCGCTGGTTTTTGTAGGAGCTACCAACGAAATCGCCATGTAACCATAAGAATCGCAGATGTAACTGGCAAACGCATTCCCGCCAGGTCCAGGTCCCGAATTCAAGCGCCGGGCAAGTTCTTCTAAAATTTGTTGGTTAGTCGCAAAAGTTAAATCCACTGCGAATAGAGCTGAAGAAAAAAATACAATACTTAAAGCTAGGCGTTTCATTAGGACCTCCATGTTTCGTCACAACAATAGTAAATAAGTTGTCTTTTTGATAGGACTTCGTTAACAGGGTGGCTGATAAAAAACATGGAAACTTTGAACCATTTGATACCACCTGCCTTGATTCTGCGCTCCAAGGTACCGGGTTCGCAGCCTATTTACAGGCTAACTCAGCACTCACAGGGCGTCCAAGCGGGAGATCTGTTTTTTGCAGTGCCAGGCACTAAGACAAATGGACACCAGTTTGTCCCTGCAGTTACGGAGAAGGGCATCGTCGCTGTTGTAGAGGATCCCGCTGTTTTCGAGCAAAACCTGGGAACTCTTTTGGTGAAGTCGGTTCGTGAAGCACTTGCTGTTGCCTCTAGCAATTGGTTTAAAAATCCCAGTGAGGATTTAAGCCTGGTGGGTTTAACAGGAACTAACGGCAAAACTACCTCGACATATCTTTTTCACGAGATTTGGAAAAAACAAAACATCAAGAGCGGAGTGATTGGAACGGTCCAGACATTAATAGGGGATATTCCATTACCGTCAGAGCTAACAACTCCAGGCCCTTATGAACTTCAGGCGCTTTTAAGAAAAATGGTAGAAAACCAGTGCAGCCATGCGGTCATGGAAGTTTCTTCCATTGCACTCGATCAATACAGAACTGCGGGAACAGAATTCTCTGTGGGTTTATTTACAAATCTCACACAAGATCATCTCGACTACCATGGATCTTTTGAAAATTACCGTTCCGCCAAATTAAAATTCTTTCAAGAGTATAAATTAAAACACGCTGTATTTAATTCGGAGGATCCTGCCGGGACGTTTTACTATGAAAAATGTAAAGCACAAAACAAAGTTCGTTTTGCTTTAAATGATCCAAACGCAGAATACCGAGTAATCGATGCGGAATTTACCCAAAGAGGAACAAAGGCGTCGATTCAAACTCCCAAGAAACTTTTGAAACTCCAATCACCCTTAATCGGGCGTTACAACTTGTACAACTGCCTTGGTGTTTTAGCAGGAATAGATTGTCTAGGGTTAGATCTAGAAAAAGCGGTAGAAGCTTTGAAAGAAGCGAAAGGTGCTCCGGGTCGGCTGGAACGTGTGATGAAAGGGGAGGAGTACCCTTCTATTTTTGTCGATTATGCGCATTCAGATGATGCACTTTTAAATGTTTTAACAGCGCTATCCGCTTTGAAAGGAAAATCTTCCGCGAAAATTATTACCGTTTTTGGTTGCGGGGGCGATCGCGACCGCACGAAACGTCCCAAAATGGCAGCAGTGGTTTCCGGTTTAAGTGATGTCACTATTGTGACGAGTGATAATCCTCGGACAGAAGATCCGGATGCGATTATCGACGAAATTATGCCTGGGATTCTAAGGGAAAAGACGCAGAGCTACCGTGAAGTGAACCGTAAAAAAGCTATTCACATGGCTTTGGAAATTGCTGAGCCGCAAGATCTCGTCTTGGTTGCTGGCAAAGGCCACGAAACCTATCAAATTGTTGGGACTGAAAAACTTCCCTTCGATGATAGCGCTGTGATCCGCGAATATTATCAGTTAAACTAAATCCATGTACTCCTGGGTGAAACTCAGCCATCTTGCGCATTGGACTGGGGGCAAACTTTTAAATCCTCCTAAAGAGGATCCTGCTGTCCATTCGATTTCTTCCGACACGCGTTCTCTTCAAAATGGCGAAGTGTTTCTCGCTCTTAAAGGGGAAAATTTTGACGGACATGACTATTTAGAGCAAGCCGCTCAAAAAGGTGCACTCGCACTCATTTCTGAAAAAGAAATCAAAACGAAAACTCCGATTGTTCTAGTTAAAAATGCACTCGAAGCTTTTGTAGCGATTGCAGAGAAAATGCGCGAAGGTTTTCGCGGGCCAGTTTTTGCTGTGACGGGAAGCGCTGGAAAATCTTCCACGCGCGATATGGTAGCTGTTCTCTTAGGTCCCCACACATTAAAAGCGCCGGCCAGTTTTAATAATCTTTTGGGTGTTTCAAAAACTCTTTGTCTTTTAGAAGACTCGACGGAAAAACTCGTTTTAGAAATGGGAATGAATGCTTTGGGTGAGATTAAAGAAATCTGCGAGCATTTTCATCCGATGGCAGGACTTATTACGAATATTGGGGACGCCCACATTGGAAAATTGGGTAGCCAAGAAAATATTTTTCGAGCGAAAAAAGAACTTTTTGATTCCATTGCGAAAAGTAACAAAGCTTTGGGCGTTGCTGTGAATATCGACGATCCATACGTTGCGCGCGCTTTCCAAGAAGCGATTGGAAGTAAAATGAAGTCTGTTACCTATTCGCTGAAAGATCCCAAAGCACAAGTTTACCTCTCTGAATGTTCGATTGATCCCGATACGTGTTGTCTCAATGTAAAAGTTCAAGTGGACAAAAACACTCTCCAATCTACTTTAGGAATTTTTGGTCTGCACCATGCCGAAAATATTTCAGCAGCGATAGCTGCGGCCTTTTTATTAGGAGTTTCCACCTCAGATATCCAACAACGTCTTGCAGGAGTAAAACCCACTGCACACAGAGGAGTGGTTTCACAGATTCGTAAAACCATTACGGTGATTGATGATTCTTACAATTCAAATCCCGCAGCATTGAGATCCTCTTTGGGATCATTATGGGAAATTAATCCCAGCCGGCGCCGTGTGCTTGTGATTGGCGAAATGCGAGAGATGGGTGAGTTTAGTGAAAAAGTACACAGACAAGCAGGCCAAGACATTATCGAGTTCGCCAAGAAAAATCCGATTCCTTTCGTGCTGATCACGGTTGGCAAAGATGCCCGGTTTATTTCGGATGAAATTAAAAAGGGAATGCCGGGAACGAAGTGCTACGACACACCCACCTTCCAAGATGCAGAAGAAAAGGTCGATAAAGTACTTCAAGATGGAGATATTTTATTTGTGAAAGGATCCCATGGGGTCAGACTCGATTTGCTTGTTGATTACTTTTCTGAAAAATTTCAATAAATTGACTGTAGTTTTTGCCGCGCATCACCATCAAAAACCGCTCAGCCTGATAAGATTTTTAAATCAATAATATCAAATACTTAAAAGTTTAGCCTTGCTCCCGTGCCTGCACTTTAGTAAACGACACGGCGGGAGAAACATTTGCTTTATCACTGGTTCTATTCATTACAGGGGACCTTCCACGGGTTCCATGTATTTAAATACATCACGTTCCGTGCTTTATGCGCGGGTTTAACCTCCCTTATTTTAAGCCTGGCTCTCGGTCCCTACTTCATTAAGATGCTCAGCCAAAAACAGTATGGCCAAACAATCCGCGATGATGGTCCGCAATCCCATTTAAAAAAATCAGGCACGCCGACCATGGGGGGAATTCTGATTCTTCTCTCGGTCACGGTATCCACTTTATTATGGGCCGATCTCACAAATGCTTATGTCTGGCTCGTCTTAGGAGTGATGCTCAGTTTCGGTTTTATTGGCTGGTTAGATGACTATAAAAAAATCGTCGAGAAGAATTCCAAAGGCCTGTCTGAAAGAATGAAAATGGGCTTGATGACTGCAGTCACTGCTGTGGCAGTTTGGTTTCTCTTTGGTTACTTGAAATTCGACACCACTTTGCATTTCCCGTTTTTCCGTGAAGTCATGATCCAATGGTCTTGGATGCATATTCTTTTTGTTTGGGTGGTCATCGTCGGAACTTCCAATGCAGTGAATTTAACAGACGGCTTGGACGGATTGGCCATTGGTCCCATTATGTCTACGGCATTAACCTTTGCGATTTTTGCTTACCTGGCGGGACATGCGAAGCTGGCTGAATATCTTTATATCCCTTATGTGAAAGACTCCGGTGAACTCGCTATTCTCTGCACGGCGATGGTTTGCGCAGGCATGGGTTTTCTGTGGTTCAACACCCACCCAGCACAGGTTTTTATGGGAGATGTGGGCGCCTTAGCGCTCGGAGCGGCTTTGGGGACCGTAGCAGTCATCACAAAGAACGAAGTGGTCTTAGCACTTGTGGGCGGAATCTTTGTTTTGGAAGCGGTTTCCGTCATTACGCAAAGAATTTCTTATAAAACGACGAAGAAAAGGATTTTTCGGATGGCGCCTATCCACCATCATTTTGAATTATCTGGATGGGCAGAACCACAGGTAACTGTACGGTTTTGGATTATATCGTTGGTGCTTGCGATGCTTGGACTCGCAACACTGAAACTTAGGTAAGGGAGAGCATATGTTAAAAGTAAAAAAAGGAATGAAGGCACTGGTTGTCGGACTTGGCCGCAGTGGCGTTGCCGCAACTAAGCTTCTCTGTAAAAAAGGGATTAAAGTTACCGTTACAGACGAACTCAATAAGAGTGATTTGAAAGACTCTTTAGATGCCTTAGAGAATTTTGATTACACGGCAGAACTTGGAAAGCATGTTTTAAAATCCTTCTGTGATGTGGATTTTATCGTCGTGAGCCCTGGTGTTCGCTTAGACATTAAGCCTCTCCAGCAAGCGGAAAAAAGCGGTGTTCCGATCTTAAGCGAAGTGGAACTTGCTTCTCAATTTATCTCTGAACCCATCATCGCTATTACAGGGACTAACGGAAAGACCACGACTTCCACTTTAATCGCTGAAATGCTCCAAGCTGGCGGTAAAACAGTTTTCTTAGGTGGAAATATCGGAACTCCCCTTTCTGAATATGCTCTAAAAAGAGACAAAGTGGACTATGTAGTAGCAGAAGTTTCCAGTTTCCAATTGGATACTTGTTACGAATTTAAACCGCATATCGCGATTTTCTTGAACTTGGCTCCCGATCATCTCGATCGTTATCCAGGTTACGAAGATTATGTGAATGCAAAATTGAAATTGAAAAACAATATGGGCGAAGAAGATTACATTATTACAAATCTTCGCGATCAAAAGCTCATGTCGCTTTTATCAGGCGTGAAACCAAAAACTTTGTACTTCACTTCTGATTCACTTTCTAAAACACCAGCGCATCACGTAGAAAAATTCCAAGGCGCGTCTCTTGAAGGTGGAAATATTTCTCTGAAAGCGGCTCGCTGGAAAGATCATGAATTCACACTCCAAGGAACCTTATTACGTGGAGTCCATAACCGTGAAAACATGATGGCTGCAATGCTGGCTGCAAAATTGGCTGGTATTTCCAATGAATCCATCCAAAAAGTTTTCCAAACATTTAAACCATTGGCCCACAGAATGGAATTCGTGGCCCGCAAAAACCAAGTGGCTTTCTACAACGATTCCAAAGGAACCAATGTCCATTCGCTTTTAAGATCGCTTGAAAGCTTCCGCGAACCGGTGATTTTAATCGCTGGCGGAAAAGATAAAGGCGAAGACTACGCGATGTTGGGAACTGCGATTCGCCAACACGTGAAGAACTTAATCCTCGTCGGTGAAGCGAAAGAAAAAATGAACCGTTCTATCGGCGATTTCAGCGAAACATTCTTAGTCGGAACATTCGAAGAAGCTGTTTACCTGGCGTACCAAAAATCTCGCTCAGGTGACATCGTTCTTCTGTCTCCAGGCTGTGCAAGCCAAGACATGTTCAAGAACTACGAAGAACGCGGGAATTACTTTAAGAAAATTGTGGCAACGTTTTAGGTACGGCCTACCTTTTGGAAGTGTGCCAACTTTTTACCGGGGTTTCTGTCGCGCGACAGACCCCGGTTTTTTTATCATCGTAAATTGACGATGGAGCAAGAGTATAAGCCCGTATCATTTTTTGATACACTTTGTATCAAATCTCTTTCCCTTTTGAGAAAACTCTTTGTATGCTAGAAAAATGGAAGGCATCAAAGAAGAAGTGAATGAGTACAGAGTGTGGTTGTCAGAACAACTCGACGCTCGAAGAAAGAAAAACTCTGCTTATTCTCTAAGGGCCTTTGCTCGCAGTCTTAATATTCCCGCCGCCTCTCTTTCCCAAATCATGCTTGGCAAAAGGCCACTTACTTTAAAAACTGCCTTACGAATAGCTGAGGGGTTTGATTTTTCTCCGGTGGAACGCCAGGCATTTTTGAGTTCTGTCGTATGGCATGGAACCCCTATCCCTGAAAAAACAGATTTAAAAAATTATACAGTGCTAGAATCAGAAACATTCGCGGTTATTTCTGATTGGTACCATTATGCGATTTTGAGTTTAGGAGAAATTAAACCCAACCGCTGCGATCCCAAATGGATCTCTAAACAACTCGGGATTACTCAAGTTCAATCGCGAAATGCTTTAGAGCGACTTTTTAAATTAGGATTTATCAAAAAGGTCGGTAGGGGGTATACACAAGCGACTCCAAATCTAGACATTCAATGCAGTTCTAAATTACAAGCCTTAAGAAAATACCACAGGCAAAACTTACAACTTGCTGAAAAAGCATTAGACAACGAACCCATACCAGCGCGTGATTTTAATTCTATGACTATGGCAATTGATCCAGATAAATTGCCGCAAGCAAAAGAAGCCATTCGCAAGTTTCGTGATGAGATTTCCAACTTATTGGAAAAAGGTAATAGGTGCCGAGTTTATACTTTAGCTATTCAACTTTTTCCTATTAGCAAAATGAAAACTGAAAGGGATCAAAAATGAAATACTTCTTAACTACCTTCTTGTTCGTTCTGACTTTCAACTCAGCTATCGCAGATCTTGGCAATGGTGCAGGCGGTGGAACAGATACCCCGAAAGATCCCACTGCTTGGTTTATAGGTCCTACGAAAACCATTCAGAGTTGTGTTTATATCGATCCAAAATTTGGTGTGGGCCGTGAAACAGCCATAAAGGAAATCTATTCCGTCTATCAAACTTGGCAAAACTATATTGAGAAAAAGAACCTAGCTTGGGATCTGGGAAGCGTTCCTGTGATGTCTACTAAAATCCAAGTAAATGAAAAATGCACCGGTACAGAAGATCTTACCTTTTATTTTGGAACAGAAGACGAACAAGTTAAAAAGGCAAAACAATCTCATAATAAGCCATTTGGAATCGCGGAAAGACTTCAATATGATTTTGAAAATTCTTGGTCGAAGGGTTTTATTTGGATCGCAAACCAAGGAAGCATAAGTAATTCTAGGGCAACAGTAGTTCCTGATTGGACCCTACCTTACACACTCCATGGAATTCTACTCCACGAAGTTGGACATACTTTAGGCAATGAGCATGTTCCTGGAACTGTGATGTACAGTGATTTGGGTTACGTTATCGGCGCACAAACTAAAGAGGGGCTATACAACTTTTTTCTTAACCAGATTGATTCGGGACACGAACTGCATTTTTGCAGAAAATGTGGCTACACTTTCGTGCAAACGGATTCAAATGGACCTGTACAAGGAGGTCTTAGTGCTTCCATGTTGGAATTAACAGGCCACGCTGTGGTAGGAAAACCGCGTGCAGAGTTTTCTTTTCAAATCGGTGCAGGGAAGTTGCCTTCTGGAAGGATCACCTACGAAGATGACAAAAACAAATACACCTTTTTATTGAGTTCTATTGCTCGGGTCTGCATAACCGGTGGAATAACACGTCCCTTCCAAGCTACGGTTAAGTCGGGGCCAGGAACGTGGACCGTAACTAGTGGCGATACAAGCTCCTACATTTTTACAGCTATCCTTGAAGGATTAGGAAAAAAACGCTCGGTAATCTTGAACCGCAATGCAGCCGGAAGAGCAGAGATTGTAGATGCTCGCACTGGTAAACAACTTTTCTGGTCTTACGAGGAAAAGTAAGATCGTACGGCCTGCCTCAAGGCATGCGTCCTTCATCGTCGTTTGACGATGAAGGACGTTATACCTCGCTCGCGCATCATCGTAAAATTACGATAAAGAAAAAATCCAACCGTCATCGCAACTTAGCCCATCGCTCCACCGTCCCGGTCCCACACTCACTTGACTATATTCACAGCATTCCCATTTTAATTTTGTAAGAGCGGCGAGAAAGCCGCTGATAAAAAGGAGAATTGAAAAATGAGACACCAATTAGAAGTATGGAATCCATTTAAGGGATTAAAAGAATTCGATAGTTTTTTTGAAGACTATCTCCCTCAAACATTTCACCCAGCGACGGATGTCGAAGAAACAGATACACACTATGTATTAAGTGTGGATCTGCCTGGAGTGAAAAAAGAAAATATTAAGATTGAAATGAAAGACGGTGCTTTAAGTATTTCAGGCGAAAGACGTTCTGAGAAAAAAGAAGAAAAAGGCACACGCCGTTTCTTCGAAAAGACATACGGTAAATTCGAAAGAGTGTTTACACTTGGAAACGAGGTGAACGTCGATAAAATAGAAGCAAATTACCATGAAGGTGTTTTACAAGTGAAAGTACCAAAGGCTGAGGCGTCAAAGCCAAAGCTGATTCCGATTCAAGACCAAGTCAAAGAGCTAAACTAACCGTTAGCGGTTAGTGGATCTTCCCGGGCCGGGAGTGGATTGCCCCCCACTCCCGGCTTTTTTATTCGTCGATAAAATGTGTTATCATTAAAACATCTAAACCAAACAACAGGGAGCAGCTATGAACTACAAGAAATTCGCAGTCTGTGTTGTTGCAGTGTTGGTTACGGTGTTTGTTTCAAACTACATCATCCATCAGCTCATCATGAAGAGCGCTTATACAGCCACGGCCGCCCTCTGGCGTCCTGAGGCTGAGATGCAACAGTATATGTGTCATATGCTTGCAGGGCAGTTTCTTGTTTCTCTCTTTATGACTTGGATTTTTGTCCACGGTTATAAAGGGAAGGGAATCATGGAAGGGGTACGCTTTGGACTCTTTTTAGGTGGTCTAAATGCTGGAAATAACCTCATTATGCATGCGGTTGCACCCTATACTTGTGCCTTAACTTGCTCTTGGATTTTATTGGGATTTGCCCAGGCGATTCTTGTCGGTGTGGTTGCCAGTCTGGTCTATAAAACCTGAAGCGGGCACGCATTTAGGCTCGAAAATAGCCTGGAAACGGTCACATTTTAGCAGGCTCGACGTACTGATGTATAGAAACGCGTAGGAGGAATTATGCGATATCTATTAGCAGCCCTTTTAAGTTTTTATACTTTGGGAATTTCGTCTCCCGCATTTGCAGATTGTTCATGCGATAGCAAATGCCAGGAAAGCTGCGTGAGCGGCAAAGGCCATGATTGCAAATGTTCAGATTGCGAATGCGCAAAAACTGGCAAATGCAAACACGGTAAATGCCACCACGAAGAAAAATCCGAAGTTAAAAAAGACGCTAAAAAGAAATAGTTAGTTAAGAATACATTGCATCGACTTCAGACTTAAACTTCTGCGCGCAGACTTTTCTTTTTACTTTTAGGGATGGAGTGAGTTCGCCCGCTTCGATTGTTAAATCCTTTGGCAGGATTTTAAACTTTTTAACCGTTTCAAAACTGGGAAGTTGTCCATTCACCTGGTGCACATCCGCTTCAATCATCGATACAATCCTTGGCTCTTTGGTGAGTTCTGCAAAGTTAGAAAAAGCCAATCCCTGAGACTTTGCCCACTTTTCGATTTCAGGTTCATTTAATGTCAGAAGTGCGGTGATGTATTTTTGTTTGTCTCCAAACACAATGGCCTGGCTGATAAAGCGAGTATTCTTTAAAAGGTTTTCTAATTTTTGTGGAGCAATGTTTTTTCCTGCAGAAGTCACAATCAATTCTTTTTTGCGATCGGTGATTTTTAAAAATCCCCGTGCAGTGATTTCTCCGATATCGCCCGTGCAAAACCAACCATCGTTTGTGAAAACTTCTCGTGTTCCTTCAGGGTTATTATAATATTCTTTAAAGACAAGGGCTCCTCGTACAAGAATTTCTCCGTCTGGCGCTATGCGGATTTCGGTACCACCCAATGTCTTACCCACACTCCCAAAACTGAAATCATTCGGGCGGTTCACTGTAATGGCAGCAGTTGTTTCTGTCAGACCGTAACCTTCTACGATTTTAATTCCACACGCATGGAAAAACTCACAAAGCTCTGCATTAAGAGGCGCTCCGCCAGAAACTGTTAAACGGATTCTACCTCCCAATTTTTCCCGGACTTTATGAAACACCAGCTGATCCGCTATTTTGTATTTCATTGCCAGAGGCAAAGGAACCGACTTTTGTTCGGAACGGAGTCTAGCCACTTGTCTTCCAATAGTAGATGCCCACTTAAAGATTTTTTGCGTAAAGGCCGGCTGGTTTGCGATCTCATTTTGGATTTTAGAATAGATTTTTTCGTAAATCCGGGGGACGCTCACTAAAATCGTCGGTTTCACTTCTTGGATATTTTGCGGAACTGAATTGATATTTTCGGCATAGGCCAGCGTGATCCCAGAATAAATCGGCATTAAGCTTTCTACGCGCGCTAGAATATGTGCGAAGGGTAAAAACGTCAGACACATATCATCTAGTGAAAGTTCAAACCCTTGTACGATGGCTCTTAACTCACCTGCGATATTGGAGTGGGAAAGAACAACGCCTTTAGGACGGCCCGTCGTTCCAGAGGTGTAAACGATGGTAGCGACATCCTCGGGCGTAACAGCTTTTGCTAATTTGCGAAACGTTTCATCGACATTATTATCCGTCGGAGCGGCACTGAATTCGGAGAAGGGAGTGACTTCAAGGCCCGGAATTTTATTAGTAAGCGGTTCAAAGCAAACAGTGGGAAGGTTGATTTTTAGAGATTTGAAAGACTCATCTAGCTTTAACCCTTGTACCTCGTCTTCAAAAAAGACAAGTTTCGCGCCACAGTGATTAATAATGAAAGCGACATCATCTGCGATATTGGAGTGATAAATGGGAACAGTAATCACTCCGCAACAAAGATTCGCTATGTCGACGATGTTCCATTCGATGCGGCTTTGACTCAAAATGCAAACCCGATCGCCTTTTTTAATTCCTAGCTTTTGATAAGAATTAAAAACTCCAATGACTTGGCGGTGAATTTCTTGCCAAGTGACTTCTTGGTATTTTCCGTTCTTTTTAACAAGTGCAGCCCTGCTTCCACTACCCACACTCATTCGGTTCAGATAGGCATCTGCGGTTGTTTTTCCGTCTACGGTGCTGAGATTTGCCATAGTTTTTGCATTCCTTCAGGTAAATGAAACTTCTATTCTACTCGGTTTTCGCTGTTGTTCTAATCAATCTTATCGGCTTTGCCATCCATTTTATAACCCAAATTAGCCTTAAAAAAGCCCTCTTTAGCTACCGCCTAAGCGCTCCCTTTCATGGTGTGATGCCTCGTGTCTGGATGACGGGGGCCGGCCTTGTTTTTCTAGTCTTAAGTTTAGGGGCATCAAAGTTTTTTTTCGGAAGAGCGGTACCCGGTCTTTTGAGTTTGGTTTTCTTTCCCTATTTGATGCAGTGGATGGGAGCCTGGATTCTTTCGGAACGGAAACGGAGCCTCGATGCGTCGTCTATCGCTTTTCTTTATGCCCTCCAAGGACTAGTCAAAGTTGGCGTTAGTATGCCGCAGGCACTTTTTAAGATTACGCAATCACAAGAGGGGCTTTTTGCCGAGTCCTTCTCAAAATACTTAGATCGTTATGAAGAAGGAACCTCTCTTTCTGAATTGATTTTACGATTTAGAAGCCGAAGTCTTTTGGGGTTTTCTGGTTCCTTTTTAGCGTCATTAGAAATGGCTCACCGAAAGGGATTGTCTGTCGCGATTTTATTAGAGCACATGATCCCGCTACTCGAAGCAGAGTGCCAAAGCTTTGAAAGAATCCGCTCTTTAAGAAGATCGATTTGGGTTCAGGTCTTTGTCACCTTTTTACTTCCTTGGTGTGTTCTTCTGGCACTCTTTTCTTTTCAACCAGAAATGTGGTCCCATGTTTCTGTGGAACCTACCTTTTGGATCATTTTGGTTTTGGCTCTTTTATATGAATCATTGGGGGTCTTTGTTTTATGGAACGTTTCCGATTTTTAAAAACCAAAGAGAAAAGAGAAGCTCGGCATGGGCTCGTCCAGTTTTTTGAAGCTCTTTTTATGAATTTATCGTCGGGATTTGAGTTGAGTTATGCATGGCGGGAAACTCTCTCTATTTTATCCAAAGAACTTCCACCTTTTCTTTCAAAAGAATTAGAACTGGTTGAATCTGAAAGTTTTAGCGTTTTATTAGATAAACTAGGCTCTAGTTACTCTTCGGTGGAACATAGGATCTGGTTTCAAACCATTTCAGAGTTGTATCAAAGTGGGGCGGGGCTGACTGAAGCGGTACGGGGAGTCGCGCTGACTCTACGAAAAGAACACGAGAGAGATTTAGAAAACCATATTCGGGCACTTCCTACTAAACTGAATGTCTGTATGCTTTTGTTTTTCCTTCCTCCGACACTCGCCGTTTTATTTTTTCCGCTGCTATTAGAAATTCTAAAAGCATTTTAGGCAAAAAAAGAGCCGATCATTTGATCGGCTCTTACAAATCATCTTTCGATGACTGCTGCAGTTAGTTTTTCAAATAACGGCGGCAAGTCAAATCGTAGGTGCCTTTTTCGCCTTCGACAGTGAGAATTAATTTTCCGTCGACTTCAGCACCATCTTTTAAAGGAGCATCATAACCTTCGCGGTATCTTACAAAAAGAATAGCTTGGAAGTTATCATCTCCAGAAGCTGTGTAACGAACGCCATTAGAAAGATTGCGTTTGGAAATTTCTTCATTGTGTGCAGAAAGAAGAGTTCCTTGACGATCACTTACTCCGAAATAAGCAGGAACGCGTGGAGAAGTGGTGGAATTAGTTAAAGTGGCGCGGTAACCCTCGCCAGAACAACGCCAGCCACTTGCTAAAGACAATTGGCTGAGAACGAGTGCGGAAAGAACGATTGCGAATCGCATGATTGTACTCCTAAAAACAATACTTTAGTCCGCTTAGCCACCCTGTGTGACTAAGTGCACTAATAAAGATATCAATGCGCTGCTTCTAACACCCGGTGTTGACGATTGGCAACCTTGAATTTTGGCCTATCCAAAGCTCGACGAATATATTTGTAAGTATTAGAGTTACAGGCCATGTCCAAGAATGTTCTAGACCAGAAAATGGCTACTATTGTTTCCTTGTGTCGGAGACGAGCCTTCATCTTCCAATCCAGTGAAATTTATGGCGGTTTGAACGGTTGTTGGGATTACGGTCCATTAGGAGTCGAACTCAAGCGCAACATCAAAGCCTTATGGTGGAAAGATATGGTCATGAACCGAACCGATGTGGAAGGGGTAGATTGTTCTATCCTCATGAATCCCCGGGTTTGGGAAGCCTCGGGACATGTTCAATCGTTTACGGATCCCATGGTTGATTGCATGCAGTGCCGGGGAAGGTTTCGTGCAGATCATATTCAAAACAAGCAATGCCCCACTTGCGGGACCAAAGATAAATTTACAGAAGTTCGTCACTTTAATTTGATGTTCAAAACATTCGTAGGCGCGATGGAAGACAGTACGAGCCAGGTTTTTTTACGCCCGGAAACTTGTCAGGGAATTTTTGCGAATTTCGATAATATTGTGAACACGTGTCGGGTAAAAGTTCCTTTTGGAATTGCTCAAATTGGAAAAGCCTTCCGAAACGAAATCAATCCTAGAAATTTTACATTCCGTTCTCGCGAATTTGAACAAATGGAGATGGAATTTTTCTGTAAACCCGATCCCGCAGAAGCCGACAAATGGTTCCAATATTGGAAACAAGAACGTTACGGCTGGTATATAAAATACGGTATTAAAAAAGAGCGGCTGCATTTAAGAGAACATGAAAAAAATGAATTAGCTCACTATGCTGCTGGTTGCGCGGATATTGAATATGATTTCCCATTTGGTTGCGCAGAATTAGAAGGGATTGCAAATCGTACTGATTACGATTTGAAACGCCATTCTGAATTTAGCAAAAAAGACCTAAGTTACTTTGATCAAGCAGCAAACCAGCGTTATTTCCCCTATGTGATTGAGCCTTCTGCTGGTGCGGATAGAGCTACACTCGCTTTCATTGTCGATGCGTACGAAGAAGAAAAACTGGAAGAAGAAACACGTACAGTGATGCGTTTTCATCCCGCTGTTGCTCCAGTTAAGGCGGCGATTTTCCCCCTCGTTAATAAAGATGGGATGCCGGAAATCGCTGTGAAAATCCAGCAGGAACTTAAAAAGCATTGGAATGTTTTCTTAGATGACAAGGGAGCAGTAGGTCGCAGATACCGTCGGCAAGATGAAATCGGAACGCCTTTTTGTATTACGGTTGATGGGGAAACTGTCCAGGCTCAGACGGTCACAGTACGGGATCGCGATTCGATGAAACAAGATCGTGTGGCGATAGATCAATTGCAGACTTATTTGTCCAAGAAGTTGAATACGTAAGATTTATGCAGAAGCAGGTTTATACATTCGGAAGCGGAAAAGCGGAAGGGAACCGCGAGATGAAAGATCTTCTCGGCGGGAAGGGCGCTAATCTTGCCGAAATGTCGAATTTGGGGCTGCCGGTTCCTCCCGGATTTACAATCTCCACGGAAGTTTGCACTTATTTCTACGAAAATGGGAAAAAATATCCAAAAGGCCTGGAAGAAGAAGTCACGAAAGCGTTAGAAAAAATTGAAAAAGTGGTTGGAGCTAAGTTTGCAAGTCCTGAAAACCCGCTCTTAGTGAGTGTCCGATCAGGCGCTCGCGTCAGTATGCCCGGTATGATGGACACGATTTTAAATCTGGGACTCAACGATGAAACAGTCGAGGGTTTAAAAAAGCAATCCAAAGATGAACGTTTTAGTTACGATTCTTACCGGCGATTCATTCAAATGTATTCTGATGTGGTTTTAGGAATTTCTCCGCACCATTTTGAGTCTCTTTTAGATCAAGCCAAAAGAAAAAAGGGCGTTGAAAACGATTCGCAATTAGATGCCGCAGAATTAAAAACACTGGTGACGCAGTTTAAGAACATCGTTTTACAAGAATCCGGAAAACCTTTTCCCTTAAATCCCAAAGATCAACTTTGGGGCGCAATCGGAGCCGTCTTTGATTCTTGGATGGCCTCTCGAGCAGTGAGTTACCGAAGAATTAATAAAATTCCCGAGCAATGGGGAACGGCAGTGAATGTCCAAGCCATGGTGTTTGGAAACATGGGTGAGGATTGTGCAACTGGAGTAGCTTTCACACGAGACCCTTCTACTGGAGAGAAAAAGTTTTTTGGTGAGTTTCTTCCTAATGCGCAAGGAGAAGATGTTGTAGCGGGAATCAGAACTCCACTTCCCATTTCCCAAATGGAAAAACAGTATGCTGCACCTTATGCAGATTTGGTAAAGGTCTATCAACAACTCGAAAAACACTATAAAGAAATGCAGGACATCGAGTTTACCGTGCAAAAAGGAAAACTCTACATGCTCCAGACACGCACGGGAAAAAGAACAGCATCCGCAGCGGTACGTATTGCAGTCGATATGATGAAGGAAGGGCTCATCACGAAAGAACAAGCCCTATTAAGAGTGACACCCGCGCAAGTGGAACAACTCTTACACCCTCGTCTGGATCCAAGAGTTGCTAAAAAAGTGATCGCAAAAGGTTTGCCTGCATCACCTGGTGCAGCGTCTGGTGAAGTCGTTTTCTCCTCTGAAGAAGCTGAAGCTTTAAAAAAAGCCGGCAAGAAATGCATTTTGGTTCGCCATGAAACATCCCCAGAAGATATCGGCGGAATGGATGCTTCAGAAGGAATTTTAACGGCTCTAGGCGGAATGACTTCTCATGCCGCAGTCGTTGCGCGTGGAATGGGAAAACCTTGCGTGGCTGGGTGTGGATCCATCAGCATCGATTACAAAAACCAACAATTTAAAGTTGGCGGCACACTTGTAAAAAAAGGAGAAGCTTTAACCATTGATGGCGGAAGTGGAGAAGTGATTCTAGGCCAGGTTCCTACCATCAATAGCCAAGTGGATCAGTATTTTACGGAACTCATGAAGTGGGTAGATGAAAAAAGAACGTTGGGTATTCGCACAAACGCGGATACTCCCCATGATGTGAAAATCGCACGGCAGTTTGGTGCAGAAGGCGTTGGCCTTTGCAGAACAGAACACATGTTCTTTGAAGAAAATCGCATTACCGCAGTACGTGAAATGATTTTGGCCGACACGAAAGGCCAAAGAGAAACTGCGTTAGCGAAGATTTTCCCGATGCAAAAAGAAGATTTTATCGCGATTTTCCGTGAGATGAAGGGTTTGCCCGTAACCGTCCGGCTTTTAGATCCGCCTTTACATGAATTTTTACCCAAAACCACTGATGATATCGAAACATTAGCGCGGACTTTGAATGCCTCTCGTGAAGCGCTGGAAGCTAAAGTGCGATCTCTTCACGAATTTAATCCGATGTTGGGCCACCGGGGCTGTCGTCTCGGTATTTCGTATCCTGAAATTTATGAGATGCAGGTTCGCGCGATCATGGAAGCCGCTGCACATTTAATCAAAGCAGAAGATTTTAAAATCACGGCAGAGATCATGATTCCATTCATTGGTGCACTTGAAGAATTCCGCATTTTGAAAAAAGATGTCGTGGCTGTTTGCGATCAAGTTTTAAAAGAACAAGGGATAAAATTTGATTACAAGATCGGAACGATGATCGAGATTCCGCGTGCAGCATTGGTTGCAGATCAAATCGCCAAAGAAGCAGACTTTTTTTCCTTCGGCACAAATGATCTTACGCAAATGACTTTAGGATTATCGCGGGATGATTCCGGATCGTTTTTGCCGAGATACGTAGAAAAAGGGATTTATAAACAGGATCCTTTTGTGTCTTTAGATCAAGAGGGAGTGGGAGAACTTTTAAAAATCGCGTGTGAACGCGGAAAAAAGGGAAATGCGGCACTTAAAATCGGAATTTGTGGAGAACATGGTGGGGACACTTCTACGATTGAGTTCTGTCACGGGTTAGGTTTTAATTACGTCAGTTGCTCGCCCTTCAGAGTCCCAGTGGCTCGATTGGCAGCGGCTCAGGCGACACTTAAAAAAAGTACAAATTAGGTTTTGGGATTAACAGACTTTTAGGTTAAACTAGGCGTTAATGCGTTTAAAAAGGCTGGAATTACAAGGATTTAAGTCCTTTCTCGATCGGACGATTCTTACCTTCGATCCGGGTATTACCGGTGTGGTAGGGCCAAACGGTTGCGGGAAGAGTAATATCGTGGACGCGATCCAGTGGGTGATGGGCGAACAAAGCGCTAAGCACCTCCGTGGTGAATCCATGACGGACGTGATTTTTAACGGTTCCGATACAAAGGCCGCTACGTCCATGGCCGAGGTCAGTCTGATTTTAGATCGCCAGGGCGTTGCCCTTTCCCCTACATTCTCCGCTTTTGATAAAGCCGATGAAATTTCGATTACCCGCCGAGTGTACCGCGATGGCACGGGTGAGTACCTCATTAATAAAACAATTTGTCGTTTAAAAGACATCCATGAACTTTTCATGGATACCGGGGTAGGTAAACGCGCGTACTCCATTATCGAACAGGGCCAGATTGATCGCATGATCAATGTGAAGCCCGAGGAACGCCGGCATCTTTTCGAAGAAGTCGCGGGGATCACAAAATACAAAGCAAAGCGCAAAGAAGCCGAGAAGAAACTCGAAGCCACACGCCAAAATCTTTTAAGACTTGCAGACATTATTACGGAGCTTGAAAAACAGATCCGAAGCTTAAAAATCCAGGCCACACGCGCGAAAAAATACAAAGAATTGAAAGTCGAGTTAGAAGCTGTCGACTTGTACTTATTGGGAAGAAACCTTTTCCAACATAAAAAGACAATCGATGAGCTCACAGAAAGACGCGATAAACTTGTAGCAGAGCGTTCTGAATCGGATGCAAGCTATGCACAAACAGACGCGGAACTCACAGAACTTGAAGTTTTAAGAATTGATCAGGAAAAACTTTACCAATCTTTAAGCGATAAAGAGCGGGATCTTTCTTTACAGATTCAACGCTTGGAAAGTCAGTATGGTCTTTTTGAAGAGCGCCGTAAGCATTTAGCGGAATCTCACGAAGCCAACCAAAACGAAGAAAAAGAAGTTTCTGATACTTTGCAGTCTTTATCGGCAGAGGTAGATAAAGAACAAGAAGAGTTGGGACAAGTCCAAGCGAGTTTAACAGCTTTAGAAGATTCTACTCGGGATGCAGAAACAAGACTGAAAGACGCTCAAGAAGAAAAAAACCGCACCCAACACCGTCGCGAAGGCCTACAGGATAAAAAGACACAGAATTCACATAAAGCTCTGACGTTACAGAACCAAAAACAACATGCAGAGCAAAGAGCAGTCGATTTACAAAATCACCGCGGCGAAATCACCCAAAAAATGAACGAAGTTTTGGCGACAATGGGTGGACACAAAGAAAACCTAAGATCAGTCGATAAAAAAATCGAAAACTGTGCAGAACGTAGCCAAGCAGCAGAACAAGATGTCTCTAATATTCATTCTGAATGCCAGGAAGTTTCTACAAAGCTTTCCAATTTAGAAGAAACTTTGTATGAAGCACGTGAAAATTTCCACCAGCAAAATTCCAGACTCGGTTCTTTAAAAGAATTACAAGAAAACCTAGAGGGTTATTCTCCAACAGCGCGGGAACTTCTGGTGAAATTGGAAGGCCACGATTCGGTTCAAGCAGTTCCATTGGCCGAAGTGTTACAGCCCGAAGCAGAAATTGAAGATCATTTAGAAATGCTTTTAGGCCTTGATATGAACACGCTTCTTGTGAAATCCACGCAAGAAGCAGAAAACCTCGCTAAACTCATTACCCAAAGAGGTTTGGAGAGAGTCAGAATTTTAGCAACAGAAGAACTGAGTGGTTCTTCTCAAAATACAGTTTCATTATCCGATGCGACACCGATTTTAAGTAAAATCCGCGTAAAACCTGGGTACGAAGGTGCAGCACAGTGGTGGTTAGGAAATACCTACCTTTGTGCGAACGAAGAAAGTCTTTTCAATTATCGAAAAGCGCATTCGCAAAATGTTTTTGTGACTTTAGATACTAAAACCGTTGCGGAAGTGGATCGTTCTTTGGTGAGCGGTGCTCTTCCTACGAAAACCGGCGTGTTTGCCCGCCGTCGTGAGATTGAAGAACTTGAAATCGCTTGCAAGGGACTTGATGAAGACCTGAAACGCCAAGATACGGAACGCGAAAATCTTTTACAGCACTTGCAGTCCCAGGAAAAACTCCACTTAGAATTAAAAGACAAGCTTTCTTCTCTACATATTGAAAGTGTGGAGTACCGCAAAGAACGCGAAAAAGTACAGCTTGAAATCGCTCGTACCGAAAGAGATTACAATTCACTTTCACATGAAGTGCAGAGAAATTCCGATCAGTTGCAAGAAACTCAGAATCTCATGGAAAGAATAGATAATGAGATGTTACAGCTTCGCGAAGAAGAAGATCGTATTTTAAGTGAGTTAACTGAACTGGAAACATTGATTAAGACTCTTACGCAAGATCTGGAAAACTTTACTCATCAAATCAACGAGAAGAGAATTGAAAAATCGCGTCAAGCAGAGCGCGTGAATGGCTTAGAGTACAAACTCGGTAAACTTAAAGTCGAAATCGAAGAGCTCACTGACAGAAGAGAAGATTTAAAAGAAAAACAAGAACGGGACGAAAAAGAACTTGCCGCTATCGACGAAAATAAAGCGGATACAAAAATCCAAGAGCAAAAGGTTACCGAAGAAAAACAAGCCACTGTTGTACAGCTCTCCGATACCAAAAACGCTTTCAATGATACGTGTAACCGTCTGCAGCACTTACGCGAAGTGAAAACTGAGCTCCAGAAAAAACGCGAAACGGTTTTAATTGAGATCCAAGAAATTGAACTGAAAGTCACTCACGAGCAATCGAATTACGAGCACTTGTGCAGTATTTCAAATGAACGTTACCAAACAGCACCGACACCACTGGATGAATCGGTTCAAATTGATCTCGAAAAAGCGCCTTTATTCGTCTCCCAGCTTTCTGTGGATTGGGGAACACTCTCAGAAACGGAAAGAAAAGCGCTTTTAGAAGAACATCTAAAAACAATGCGTGAAAAGATTTCACGTTATGGGGAAGTAAACCTCACAGCGATTCAGGAATTTGATGAAATCCAGAAACGTTATGACTTCCTGATGGAACAAAAAACCGACTTAGAAAAATCGATTACGATTTTAGAAGATGCGATTAAGAAAATCGACGAAACGACGCATTCTCGCTTCGCAGAAACCTTTGAAGCTGTGAACCACAAATTCAAAGAAATCTTCCCGATTTTATTCAATGGTGGAAAAGCTGAACTCACGATGACTCATTCTGAAGGACAAATGGATTCTGGCGTAGACATCATGGTGCAACCACCTGGAAAACGCTTACAAACCATTGGGCTTTTATCAGGCGGTGAAAAAGCGCTGACAGCTGTGAGCTTAGTGCTTGCAATTTTTGCTCGTAAACCAAGTCCATTCTGCTTACTAGACGAAGTGGACGCGCCACTCGATGATGCGAACGTTTCGCGTTTCAATACCGTTGTGAGAAAAATGGCAGAAAAAACCCAGTTTATTCTGATTACCCACAATAAAAAGACCATGGAAATCGCCGAAGCTCTTTACGGCGTGACGATGGAACGCGCCGGTGTTTCGAAAATGACCAGCGTTCGGTTGAATTAAACTACTCTGCCATCACTCTGTTGTATCGTGTACGCATTTCTTCCAGCTTCGTTTCGATTGGTAACTGGTGCGTCATCCAACTGCTCTTGGGAGCAAGTTTCAAAGTAATTAATTCTCCTCTTACATCCAACGCAAGATCTTCAATTTCACCGGCGATTTGTTCTAACTGTTGGCGACGCAAACTATACGGCGTTAATCCTGCGTTCTTCCGTATTTGATCCGTCATATTTTTCCATACGTCTAATTTAGCCTCTACTGATTTGGCGTATGCAGCCTTATCTTTATTAAGAATTAAACCGCTAGGAAGATCCACTTGTGGAAACTGCTTGTTGTCCATTATGACACTGGGATCTGCCAACAAAAGAGAATGGCATATTACAACAACGACTCCGATTAAAAAGATTTTCGTTCTCATCGTAGCCCTCCTTCGTCTAACTACAGACTAAGATTGCATACGACATACCAATTTAAATTTAAATTAGGTGGAGCTTGGTAAGAATTAGTGACAGGGGTAACTTACTTTTACAATATTTGCTGTCGCGCCGTTGTAATTTAGGAATTGCGAATAATACAAACTAGCTTGACCGTTCGAACAACTGTCTTGAAAAGATAATGCGACGGGATTACCTGTGCAAAGGCTTGATAAAGTAACCTGCAGGTTTTTTTCTAGGTCTTCGCCTTTTACTTTCTTTTCTATGACTCCCGTACCGCAATCTTGCTCGGATTTGCCGCCGACTAGTCGTTGCATTGAATAAGATTTATCTGCTTGAAGTTTAAGTACGTAAAGACCCAAGCCTGCGGTTGCGTAAATTTTTCCAGTTTCTCCAAAAGTGATTTGAGCTGAGCCAACTAAAGTATAATTTTTCGCAGGTCTTTCCGAAACAGCCTCTGTATTGATTGTTAAGACAGTTCCTCCTCCAGCGATTGTAGTAATTATGCCTGAACTATTTACTAATCTAAGAACTTGGTAAAAAGAATGGTGTTGATCAGAAATAACTAAAGAACCATCGGATGAAACCGCGATAGAGTCGGGTAGACTGAGTTTAGCGCCGAGTGCGGGCCCATTATCACCCGAATAGCCTTGAACGCCTGTGCCAGCTACGACGGATAATACTCCAGCAGAATTTAATTTCATTACTTTATGGGCGAGTTGTGCAGAAATAAATAATGAGTCATCTGCTCCAACGGCGAGTGAAACTGCGAAAATATTTTCAAGAACTGTTGAAAACATTCCTGAGGGGGAAAGTGCACGAATACGATTATGAATAGACTCTGCTAAGTAAAGGACTCCCACGGAAGTCACAGCAATGCTATCTACTTTGTCTAGATTTGTAGCTATTCGGTAGACTTTACCAGTTGTGTCGATTTTAAAAATACTATGCTGGCCGTTATCCAATAGATAAAGATTTCCAGCGGCATCATGAGATAAGGAATTAATTTCCGAAAAGGAGGTGTTTTGAGCGAGAGCTCCTTCTACAAATCCTTTATAAAAAGACTCATTAAAAACTATCGTTTTACCGCCATTCGAATCAATTCGAGTAATACCTTTAAAGCCAGGAGCTAATTCTAAAACCAAAAGAGATCCATCTTCTAACATCTGTATTTGTTGTGGAAGGTGTAACCCAGAAGCAAAAACAGTATTTACCCCCTTAGAATCTTTTTTATTAACCGTGCCTTGTACTCCCAATGTAAAAGTAGATCCGTCTTTAGTTTTCACCATTAAAGAAGACTCATTTAGAGTTTCCCCAGTTGATTTCGGATCTAGCACGATCTGTACCGGACCTTCTGCCTGTATCCGATAATATTTGGAGTCAGGGCTTTTTACATAAAGAGCATTAGCGGAACAACTAAAACTTGTAATGTATGAAGTAAATTGAAGTCGCAAACGACCAGAAAGATTATTTAGATCGTCTGGATTCATAGATCCTGCGTAAATTTTTATTTTTCCCTTTTCTAAGATGTAAATAAAGCTATTTGTACTGAAGTAGATTTTTTCACCAACAGCACACATGGCTTGTAAATCAGAAAATTTCATCTGTGTGGGATCAAGTTCAATCGATTGGAATCCTACAGGAGAAGCGGTATCTTGAAGTTGGGTTGTTAACTTTGCATATTGGATGGGAGCTTGAGGAATAAAACCGATTGTCCCAACTGAGTAAGGTAAAAGAACAGAGTCCGTTTCCGTTTTTGACAGCCCCGCTTTTTCCACTTGCAGGTAAAAGCCGATTTTAGATGAAAGACCTTCTTCTAAAGAAAGTTTACAAGTTTGTGTAAGCAGATCGTCTGTGCAAGAGAGATCTTGTACTTCGGATCCGGTTAAAACTTTAGGTGCATCCCACCTTAAATTAACTCCTTCGGCCACTTCAGTTGCAAGGATTTCATTTCCAGATGCATCTACAACGGCCGTTTGGCACTGGACGGTATATTGTTCTTTTTCTTGAGATTGGAAGCCGCAGCGGATTCTTGCATTTTCAAATGTGACAATGGCACTATGACGGCCAGTTAAACCGTCTGCATCCCCAGTTTTTTTGTTAGTGCAAGAGCAGAAAACTAGGAATAAAAGTAATAAAAATGAAAGACTCAGTTTCATTAAAACACGTCCAACCTTTTATAAATGAATGACTGGGGTCTTAGCTGAATTCAAATGGAAGTAAGTTCAGTTAGTATAACAGTTTCGCGGAATCGGTTGTAGCCTTCAATTAAGACTAAGAGAAATCTATGTATCTATCCATGGGTATTTCTGCGGAGATTTGAATTGTGAAGATAACTTCATAATTTTCACAGTTCCAGGCTGCTAAAATGGAGCGGTGAAATCTAAAAATGAAAACCGAATCAAAGAACTCGATCGGCTTATCCGAGAAGGTCAGGGTGTAAAGGTCAGACAGGAAATTCTTAAACTGAATCTAGCCCGTGTTCCAAGAGAAGAAAAACTCGAGTATGCGTCCTTAGCTCGCCGAGCAGACTTAGCAGATTTAGCAGTCCGTATTTTAAACCCAATAGTTCATCCACCAAAAGACGTTCCTAGCACCGCAACTCAAGAGGAAAAAGCGGAGTATGGAGCCGCTTTAATTAAAATTGGTGTAGTTCCAGAGGCCCTCAAACTTTTAGGTAGTTTAGATGCAGATAAAACTCCTTCGGCTTCTCTCTTTCAAGCTTTGGGTTTAATCGCACAATGGGATTATGCGGGTTCTATTCCTTATTTAGAAAAACTGATTTCAAATCCCCGAGTGGATTCTTATCAAAAAGTGATTTGTAAAGGAAACCTCGGAGCTGCACTTGTCCATGAAAGACGTTTTAAAGAAGCAGAAAGCCTTTTATTGGACCTTGAAAAAGAATCAAACGGCAAAATGCCTATCATTCATGGCAATGTCTTAAAGTACCTGGCTGAGTTGAAAGTAGAAACAGAAGAGTTTGAGGATGCAAAAAAACTTTTAGTACGTGCAGAAAAAATCGTTCAACAGTTTGGTGCAAGAGATGGGTTTTATATTCGAAAATGGCAAACAGTGATCGATGTTCTTTCCTCAAAAGGTTCTGCAAAAGCGCTGAAATCTCTTGAAGCGATACAAAAAGAAGCTTTAGAAAAACAATATTATGAAACAGTAAGAGATTGCGATTTCATTAAAGCAAAATGTACCCATGATTTTAAAACACTTTGCCATTTATATTTTGGAACTCCCTTTTTAGGTTATAAAAAACGTATTTTACGTGACTGGAAAGAGACTGTAGTACTTCCCGATCAGTATATTTGGGTTTTAAATGGAACTTCGTCGAAATTTCCTTTGAAATTATTGGAAGGCGAAGGTCTAAAGGTAGGACAACTCTTACACCGCTTGGTATTCACACTTTCTTCTGATTTTTACCGTCCTTTTCGGATTACGCCTCTGTTTTCCCTTTTATTTCCGGAAGAACATTTTAATCCTGTGACCTCGCCGGTAAAAGTTCACACAGTTATTAAGCGCTTGCGTAAATGGTTTTTAAAAGAGGGTGTTCCTTTGCAAATTCTGGAACAGGATCAGCACTACAGCTTTTCCGCAAAATCCAATTGTGCTCTTCAAATTCCAAGAGCGGATAAAGTGAAAACGGATGCTAAGGAGTTTGCATTTGATGTTCTTCAAAAGCACTTTCCAGATTCTTTTTCTATTACGGAAGCCGTAAAAGTATTAAAGACTTCTGAAGACACTGTTTTTCGAGTCTTACGTAAAGGGATGGATCAGGGTGTGTTAGAACGTTTTGGAAAAGCGCGCGCAACACGCTACAGGTTCCAGCCAAATCCAAATCGAAAAGCTGCTTAATCGTCGATTAATCCGCAATCTTTAAAAACGGATGGTTCTTACCTTTGAGTTGAGAGAAAAGCGGGGTGACAGAAATGTCTGAAATACCATTCATCATTTCTTCCCACCAGGTGACATGCTTATCGAAGTATTTATTTTCTTGTCCATAACGGCCTTCATAAGTGAAAGCCAATGTGCCGTAACGAGAGTAATAATAATCTTTTGTTGTTCCTAGGGCATAGTAACCCAAAATCTGCGAAGTGGTTCCGTACTCGATATCTAAATGTCCATTCGCCATCTGCCCAACAGCAACATGCAAGTTCTTGTCAGCAACAGGAATGGAGTTTTCTGTATAAGACCAGGGATAAAGAAGTGCTCCAATACAACAATGGTAATCCACAGAAATTTTATAACGGAAATTATAAGGTGGAAGAGTCATCTCTTGTAATTTATCAGCGAGAAGTTTTGTTTCGGTTTCTTTAAAACCCTTGAAACCAGCCGGAGCAACATCAAAGTCACGGTTTAAGTCCACGCCGTGAGAATTTTCACGCGTTCGCGCATCATACCCATCGGGATTTAAAATAGGGATAAAAACCAGAGCACCGCCACTATCTAAGTAACGGGAAACAGAACTTGCAGATTGACTGAGTTTTAAAAGCGCTTCAGGAAGTCTGTCTTCTAAATTTAAATATTCATTTCCGTGTGTGCTTCCGCTCATGATGAGCGCTGGGCGCTCGAGCATGTGTTTTGATTTTTTCATGACGACCAACATCCGCAATGTTTTACCCTTGGGAGTTTTTCCGTAGTCGATTACTTCGGAAACCGTCGTATTTTCACTTTGTAATTTTTGAACGAGAGAGAGAATTTCAGAATATTTGGGACCATGGATTCCAGAGTCACTCCATTCAGAGTATTCAGTCATTGCGAATACAGAGCTGGCTCCGAGAAGTAATAGAAGTCCCCATAATTTCATGAATGCCCCCAGATTTTATTGATTAATAGGTGATAGAGAAACTCTACATGAGAATGCTTAGGTTGTTGAAAAAAAGAGGACCTAAGTACTGGCTAGTGTTAACTTTTCGTAACGATGAGTTCGAAGCAGGGAAGACCGCGACCTAAGAAATCCCGTTCAAATTTGGTGCGCCCCGTCGGAAAAAGATCGAAATCATTATAAGGATTAGGGGCAATCTCCCCATGCGCAAGAATTTCCAGCTTGTAATGTTCCTTACAGACATATGCGGCCTCATCTATATAGAACTTTTGATCCGAGGCCCAAATAAAGTGCCCACCGGGTTTAAGAATCCGTAGAAAATGTGGCATCACGGTGTGAAGGTACCACCGGTTTTTCCGTTGGCTCATCTTAGGCCAAGGACAGGGGTAAAGAATGTAAAGCCTATCCACCGAGTTATCAGGAATTCCGTGGATGAGGGCCGGCACGGCATTAGCTCTGTAACCTTTAATATTCTGAAGGCCCGATTTATCTGTCTTTTTTACTAAGGCTTTGCCGCGTGTTTTGCAGCGTTCAATCGCAATATAAAAATTTTCTGGGCGTTTCTGGGCAAGTTCCATAAAGAAACCGCCAGTGCCGGATCCGATTTCTAAGTGAATAGAAGAGTTTTCCTTAAAAATACTGGGAGAAATAAATTCCGACTTACGTTCTTTCCAATAATCTTCCCGGCGTGTTTGGAACTTGGAAGTGTGTCCTAAATCCAAAGCCAGGCGGGATCGATTAATTTCTAAAGTGGTGGTTCGAAGCATTTACGGCACCTGGCCTCATAGTGTTCTTCGGCGCCGACTAAAATGGGATTTGCTGCTTCGCTGGTTCTAGGTCGTGTTCTTAATTGTGATCGGGTCGCTGGATTTCCACAAACAGTGCAGATGGCTTGCATTTTCATGACATATTCTGCCGTTGCCATCAAAAGCGGCATGGGTCCAAAAGGCATTCCCCTGTAATCCATGTCCAGACCTGCAACGATCACGCGCAGTCCGCGGTTTGCAAGGCGGTGGCAGATTTCCACAACGGAGGGGCTTAAAAACTGGGCTTCATCAATTCCGACCACGCGAGTGTTGTCGTCCAGACGCTGTAAAATTTCTTCTGGGTCTTGAATATTTTCTGCATCTAACGCTAAAGATGAATGGCTCGTCACTTGAGTCATTGAATAACGGTTATCAATGACCGGCTTAAAGAGTTGCACTTTTTGTTTCGCGATTTGCGCGCGTTTGATTCTGCGGATAAGTTCTTCTGTTTTGCCACTAAACATAGAACCACAAACGACTTCAATCCAGCCTGTTTGCCACATATTAGGATGTTGGATGTTCATGAAAGCCAGCCCTTTAGCTAAGCTCGCAATATAGATGGATCGTTTTAGGAGGACAAGATCTTCCTAATATTTCTCATCTTGCAGCGAGCTAAGAAAGGCTCCTGATTGAGTGGAAACACCCGTAAACTTCTCATGCCACTTCTTAAAAACATATTTTTCGGGAAGAGTGGGATGAAAACGCCGGGAGTAGGGGACTAACCAGTTGAAATATAAGATGTGCCAAATAGCAGCAATCCCATCTTTCCAAGTAATTTTTTTCCCTTCCATATAAGAACGCGGAAAATAAGTGACAGGTAATTCCCAAACTCTGGCTTTAAGCCGCGCTAAGTGGGCTGTGACTTCTGGTTCAAATCCAAACCGGCGGCTGGTTAAGCGGATATTCTGTAAAATCTCTTTTCGGAAAGCTTTATAACAGGTTTCCATATCGGTTAAGTAAAGACCGCTCGAAAGATTGCTTAGCGCTGTTAAGATTCTGTTTACCAAGTAATGGTAGGTGCGGTGAGTTTGGCCATAATGGTTTTGAAAGCGGCTTCCAAAAACAACATCTGCTTTATTCTCCAAAATGGGTTTAATCAGAGAGGGAATTTCTTTTGGATCGTATTCAAAATCTGCGTCTTGCACAATTAAGATATCACCCTTTGCTTTAGAAATGGCGGTATGAATTGCAGCCCCTTTTCCTTGGTTATGTTCGTGAGAATGGACGACGACTGTCATGTTCTTTTCTTGGAGCAGGTTCTGGTGCTGGTTTATCCACAAATGCAAAAACTTTAAAGACTGGTCAGAAGAATGATCATCTACGAAAAGCAGTTCGACTGGGGTTTCCCAGGGAATAGAAGAAAGCGTTTCTAAAAGAGGTCGAACGTTTTCCTCTTCATTATAAAGAGGGATGAGTAATGAAAGTTCCATGTAAAGGACTGTCATAGATGAGGATGACCTAACTTTCAAGTTGCCTGAGATCTCTTGGCGTGTTTCATTGAAAGGATGGATGAAACTGTTCAAAACGTACTGGCAAACCCCGGCCTTTCTGTGCGCATTGGCCGTTGGTGGTTTCAAAGACGGAGCTTTTCGCCCATCCCGCTTTTTCTATTACTGGTTCTTTTAAAGCCCGAAACGGCTTTGAATTTAAGAGGATATGTCGTTTCCCTGACTTTACTCTTTTTAGCGGAAGCTCTGAGAATATGGGCAGTTGGTTACGCGGGGAGTCGAACTCGTACTCGTGGAGACTCAGTTCCCGAATTGGTACATGCAGGCCCATACCGGTTTGTACGTAACCCCCTTTATATTGCAAACATCGTTCTCTATACAGCCGCTGGGGCATTATTTGGTTTCTCTTATTTGGCAGGCTTCATCTTCATCTATTCCGTTATCCAATATTCCTTTATTGTGGCGTATGAAGAAGGAATTTTGCTACAGACTTTTGGCAAAGAATACGAAAACTACCGACTGGCAGTTCCTCGTTGGTTACCAGATCTGGATTCCACTTATCCTGCTAGTTCGCATACTTTTGATTTAAGAAAAGCACTCCGGAGTGAACGCAGCACATTTTTTTCGATGGCCGCCATGGCAGTTCTTTTTACTTTGAAAAAAGCCCTTCGTTAAAACTATAAGCTAATAATAAAAGATCCCCCGAATGAAAGAAGAAGTTCTTTCGTCCAGTAGCCCTTCATGTGCATGCCCATGGTGAAGTTTTCCGCCATGTTGAGAAGAAAACCAAAACCTGCCAAGGGGCCAAAATAGTTGTGATCATTTTTAAGATAACCATAATGTAAATAATGTAACCCAGCTAAAGCAAAGCCATTAAAAAAGGGCGTGGGAATATTGAGTTGGTAATCCGCTTCCAAAATATAGACAGAAGACATGAACTCGGCACTTCCGTAGCAACCTTGGAGACTAATAGAATCACTTCCTATGGGAAATCCGATACGAGCGCCTAAAGCACTAATCGGAAGTTCAAAATCGGGTAATTGGTTAGGAACGAGATACTGCAGAGTCGCACCCAAAGAAAAAGAATTAGGTTGCGGAGTAGGTTGTTCCGCCGCGAGTGTTACAGTAGAGATAATTAAAAAGAGAAAAATTCTTTTCATTGCTCAGCCGGATTTTGGATCCGTCCCATAAACAGAATAATGCCGCTTTCATTGTCGTAAATTAAGAAAAGGTAGGGGTGATCAAACTTCAATTCGACAGGTTTATCGGTCATCATGGCCGTGGCTTTAAAGATCATTCCAGTTGCAGCCGCAGCTTCCGTACCCCACTCATCCACATCGACGAAAGTTTTATGTAAAATAGAACTCACAGAGATTTTTTTATCCGCGATTATTCCAGAGAAGTCTGCAGCTTCTGTAAAGGCTGTGGGCATCCCCATCGAAGAAAAGATATCTTCCATTTTATAAGTCGAGGTGAGTTTTACTTTTGGGAGAGAAACTAGAACTCGGCGCCAGGCCACTTGCGGCATCCAGCTAGCCAGTTTGTCCCCGGTAATCAGTTTTTCAACTTCTTTTAAGCCGTCTTTCTTTTTAGGAAGAATCAAAACCATGGAAAGACTGCTGCGCTTATAAGGTAAAGCGGTGAGAGAGAAGCTGGGTTGATCCAAATAGTTTCTCTCTTCCAGATTTACCATAAAGTCTGCAGAAACTTTTTTCTTAGGAGTAACAAAAAAAGAATCTTTTTTTGTAAGATTTTTATCAAAACGCGTTTGCCATTCACCTTTAAAATAAACAGCGTTCGTAATTACCAACAGACTTTGAGGGGAGAGGGAGCCAGAAGGGATTAGATCTTTAATCTTTAAATTCGTTTTATCTTCCACCCATTTGTTAATCGTTTGCCGGGAGTCTTCTGTGTGTTTAGCAAAATCCAAGTTTCTCGCTTCTGCATCAAAACGGTTTTTAGATTCCTCGGCAAATGAGGGGATAATTTTCATGCCCTCTTGGAGCCAAAGCGCATTTGCTGTAGAGAGAGAAAACCCGCGTGGGGATCCATCTCCATTAATCTGGTTTTTAAGTCCTGTGAGTCCGAGTTTAAGTTTTTCTGGATCTTTGGGAAGGTGTAAAACTTTTGCAATTTCATCCGCTGTTTTTCCTTTTGCGCCTGTATGAGAAAGTGTCAATGCACTGGAAAGACTGTAAGGAGAAATAAAAAGATTTTTTCCCTGATCGAGTTTTTTAAACGTTTCAAACGCGAAGGTATTGTACCCGCGAACTACCGCGACAAGGCTTTCGTGCTCTGGTGTGTCAGCGCATGCTAAAGAAATAGAAAGTAGACTAAAGAAAAGTATTTTCAACACCCTAGTTTTATATAACTGGGATTGTTGGAAGGCAATCTTTCAGGGCTGGAACCGAGTCACGTAAGGCTTTTTCATCTTGGATGAGGTAGAGATTGGGGGCTTTTTTTACTAAGTAGAGTTTCTTTTGTAAGTGCATCAGGCATTCATCGATTTCAAAATCAGACATATCAATATAGAAGCGGATGCTGTCAGGGCTTAGCAAAACTTCTTTGCCTGATTCTGTTTGGATGCTTGCAACTTCTCCAAAATAAAGAATGAGGCTGACAAGTCTTTGCACATTATTAGAAGGACGTAAAAGTTGGATCAGTTGATTTGCTTTTTGAAGCCGTTGCGCAGCCGTCGTTAAAATTCCTCTTAGGATATCGGCAGCGACTTGTGGGGATTGCTTCTGTAAAACACCCATTTGCTTTGCTGTGAGTCTTAATGCAGCGACTTCCGTTTTGGTTCTGGCTGTGAAAGCCCGTTGATAAGAGTTTTGGTTAATCAAAGATTGCTCACCCAAGAACTCTCCAGGGCCCACTAAGCTAATAGGGCGTTCTTTTCCATTCGCAACCGCCAGAAGTTCAATCTTGCCATTTAAAACGATGAACATGTCATCGCCGACTTCACCCTGTTTAAAAAGAACGGTGCCCTGCGGCATATTAAGCATATAAGGCCGTAAGTCAGGGTGTTCCCAGTAATAAGCGTGAGTTTTATAGGCGACGGACAAGCAAAACTCCTTGTCTGTCCGTATCGGCTAAAATCAACCGAAACTAAAAAACGACAAGAGAGCAACGCTGAATACAATAAAGGACATTACATTGGAAAGTAGATCGGCTTCCATTTTGACTCCTAACAGTTTCTCTCTCAGACTTTTTGTGTACTGGCTTAGTTTGCAGTAAGTGTTCCAGATTTGAAATATTTTGGGGTTTGAAATCATTGTAGGAATTGCGTTGGGCGTGATTTGTTACTGTTTAAGATGTGGTCAGCGTGCCGTGAATTGTCACCATTCGTAACGAGCTTTTCATCGGTATTTTACGATGATGGAGAAAGGGGTAGGTCTCTACTTCATCGTTTTTTTACGATGGAGATGTTCGCTCGCATCGTTATAGGTGTCAGATATAGGTTTTCAGATTTAATTGAAGGTCGACGGTAGGACAGGTATCTTCAGTCAATGCGAAGGTATATGAGAAACCAGAAGGGTTTTTCCGTTGAGATCTTAATACCTATCACATTAGTTATCATGCTTATTAGTTTTGTCGGGCTTAAAATAATGAGACATTTCGGGACATCCGTTCAAAACCATGAAACCGAAACGTCTAAAACAGCATTTGGAATCGGCATTCAGCTAAATGAGCCTAGAAGCGAAGGGATTGGGGTCGGCTATGTAGTCCCAAATTCTCCAGCGTTCAAGGCAGGAATCAAAGCCGGGGATATTATTGCAACTATAAAGAAAGACTCGACTGCCACAACTCTAAAAACCGCCGGAATGACAGCAGAGGAACTCAGAGCCATTATTCGGGCGGGAGCCAGGGGATCAATTGTTGTCATCGGAATTTTTAAAGCACCGGGTAAAATAGTTCCTGTTGAAATAGTACGAGACAACTTTGTGGTTCAGTAAAAGGTTCCGTACGAGCAGCAAGAGAACATCTCCATCGTAAAATACCGATGAAAAAAATACCTGGTACGGAAGACTCAGGCGTCGCCTAATTCTTATACTCACAATGCGCGTAGATCACATGGCGGTGGCGAGCTTCTTTAAAGCCTAAGTTCTTTAAAACTTTTTCCTGAAGAATTTCAATTTTGTGTTCGTGGAATTCCAAGATGGCATCGCAGTCCAGACAAACAATGTGATCGTGGTGACGGGAACTTTCTACTTCGTAAACTTTTTCGCCAGTTTCTTTTGCTAAAGTCTCGCGCAGAATTCCAGCTTGTACAAAAAACTGAATCGAACGATACACAGTAGCTGGACCGATTTTTGAATCGATTTTTGCGACACGTTCAATAAGTTCAGCAGGAGTAAAATGGGATTCGTATTGTGCGACCGTTTTTAAAATCAAAGTGCGGGAATCGCTTTTATTCAGTTTCTGGCTCTGAACGTAGGCATCATGTTTGGTTTTAAGAGTTTCAAAACGTTTTTCAACAGAGCTGTATTTGGACTCCAGCCAATCAGGCATCGGTCTGCCACAGGGGAGTTTTCCTTCTTTTTTGCTTTTTACCTTAGGCATAAACTGGTCGCATTAGGACCTTTTCCTCATTTCGCATTTCGTCGCAAATACCATTTAATTGCTCAGAAAGATAGAGCACCGTATCTTTGGCTAGGTTAATGGAAATTCCCCCGAAACAGAGGTGGACTCCCCCGCAAGAACATTTCTTAACTAACAAAGGTCCATGGTTGGTAGATATCGGTTTGCTGTGGTCATCCATAAAAGATCTCCTTTTTCTTATTGCTAATGTACACTAAAATGATAACCATTATCAATATTGATTTTAAGGAGGGTATATAAAACGCATGCTCACTAAAAAGAAGTTAATCCTTTTCTTAACCCTCTGTATCACTTTCAAAAGCTATTCTGCGGTTCCTTTAACGGGAAATTTAGAACTGCGGCCATCCTGGGTTCCTTCTCTTGGGAAATTCCATGCGGAAAACCAACTCGAAGCGACGTACGAGTTCCAGCCCAAAACAACCTTAGGGTATGTCCAGGAGTTTCAAACACAGTTTAATCAAATAGAGGAAGGGACTTCTGGTTTTGAATTGGGAGATGGATATTTAAAAGGCGAGTTTGCATTAAATGACTGGTTTGAATTTGAACCAAGGCTTTTTTTCCCAACGAGTGCAGTGGAGAGAGATAGTGGAATGGTTTTAGCAGTAAGACCGATAGCAAAATTGATTTTATTTAAAAAATCGCCTGTGAGCTGGGAGTTTTGGGAAAGCCCGATAGCTGTTTTAAATGGGGAAAACCCTTCTGGTCGCCGTTTTGAAAACCGTGTGGAATTTGGCCCTCGTGCGAATTTCTTCGAAGAAAAACTCTCTCTCCAACTTCCACTTGTTTGGCAGGAGATTCGTAGTCCCGCAGGCTGGCAGTCTTCTTTATGGGTAAGCCCCGAAGTAACATATGCCTTTACAGATAATACGGCTCTGGGGCTTTCGTATTACACCGAAAGTTTTACAGATTCTGAATATACTTTTGAAGAGGCTTTGAATAAAGGCGTAGCACAGTTTGTTTTTCAGCAAAGTTTTTAGTCTGAGTCTGCAAGTTCCCCTAACTTGCCCAAAGGCGCACAAAAATGCGGTTTAACGGGATCGATTAGCTGCTCTTTAGAAAGCACACTCTCTGGAACCAAAGCATATTGCTCTGCAAATTTCTCCCCTAAGTGAAAAGTCACATACTGGGTTTCTTTTCCAGGCAATTCCACTTTTGCAACGACAACGGATCCCGTAGGAAGTCTTTTTCCAATGAGCGATTTTTCACCCGCGGTTAATTGAAAGCGCACAGGTCCATTGATACCGGGAACAGATAAAGGTTCAAATGAAATATCTGCAGTCGAAAAACCTGGCCCTTTAAAAGTAATTTGGTGGGCCAGACTTTCATTAGCCGCATAAGAGTTATCAGCAGAAATGACTTCAAACCCATTTGCAGAACGGATAATCACAGGAGCTTCACCCGTGGGAGTATGTCCAATTACCACACGTCGGATTCCATTTCCCATAAGCCAATCGATCGTTTCTTGATCGGGGAGAATCGGGTTGTTGTATGCATCGGAATTTTTTCCAAAAACCATTTCCATAGCACCGTCTTCGCTGATGCTCACAGTTGGATCTTTTCTCCAGGCGGCAATTTGTCCTTTATACCAGGAATTTAATTCGCCTATCCATTTGCCTGAGTCATTGAACAGTTCCGTTTTATCGGGAACTTGTTTGATGGCCTCTTTCATCACTCCCCCATGCACGAAGAGTGTATTTCCAAAACGGGCGGCGATTTGTCCATGAGAAAGAAACTCGGCGACTCGTCCATTATTAGAATGATCTAGAATGATTTGATCTATCACCATGAGATCCGAAATTTCTGAAATGCCTTTTCCGAGTTTACTTGCTATCTCATCCCGCGTTTTTTCCATGGCATTTGGATCTCCGAAAGCATAGCGGATCGCAAAAGCTTTTCGGTTTTTGGGAGTGTTGAGCTCTTGAACAATTTGTTGGACATCCCCCCCTTTTTTCTTGGCAATTCTTTTTGCATTGAGTTCGAGCTGTTGCATCCAAAGTTCACCAGGGACACCTGTTTTAGGTCGGATATTTTTCGCTCCAGACATTTCCCAGAGTTCTCGGTTACCCATGAGAATAGCGACATTCTCGCCAGACTCCTCTTTTAGACGGATAAGATCCGCCATGATTTTATAAGCACCCGATCCTCGGCCAATGGAATCACCTCCGTAAACAAATGCAGCGCCGGGTTTTAAATGAAATTTCCTATCTGGTCCTTTTTCAAAACTGTCATTGTTAGCAAAAAAGTTTTCGTACTTTGGAAGAATCCCTTCGACATCGGTGAGATAAGTGACTGTCTGCAGAGGAGGGGGTGCAAAAACCAGCGAGCTAAATAGGAAAAGGACCAAAAAGCGCATCGAAACAGTCTAACATGCCCTTTTCCGTCGAGCTGGCTGTTTCTTCTACGCGGATCGTTAAACCCGCCTGCCTAAATGCAGGGCTTAAGAGTTGCAGGGTAGACCCCCGATGATGAAGCTGTTTCCCATTCTAGTAGTTTTAGGATTTCTGGGAAATGTGTGGGCAGGACCTTTCCACACGGATCCGACAATGGATCGCAATGTAAAATCCGCTTTGAAATATCTTGGAAAATTATCTGACAGGCAAATAGAAGAAATTGAAAAACTAGACTCAGGTGCAGAAAAATTGATTCGCATTTTAGATATGGCAGTCCGTAGACAAGCCGCACCTACCCCTCTTCGTTACCCACGCCCACCGTTTAAAAACCCTGAAGATCTTTTAAAAGTTTACGAGACAAATCCAAATGCGGATCTATTTACGACTTTTAAGACTGAATTGTTCTCCGCAGATCTAAAAAAAGCTTTATCTACATTGAAAGAAGAACTGACCCCTGTGGAGTTATCCAAACTACTTTCTCAAATTTCCAATCGTGATTTAACAGACCGCCAATGGACTGAACTCTCTGATTTAGTTTCTGCCTATATGATCCGTTGTTACAATGTATTGATTGTAAAAGCAGGACATTGCCATGGCCCGACTCGCCCGTTTCCGGAGTCGCCTGAACACTCCAACTAATTTTTTCTAGTTTTCACTTCACCCGTTTTTTCATCGTAATCCCAATCCAAAGATAACTTTGTTCCTAAGACTGTTTTTCCTTTTAAAGCCGGGTGGCTTTCATCAAACATTCCGGATTGCATTTCTTTCAGTGTGGGGTATTTGGGAGTTTTTTTTCCGCGTTCTTTCAAAGCGATCGAGGCTGTGGCTATGGCAATATCTGTTTGGATATCTATTAGCCGATTTCGAATAGCAGCTTTTTCTGCCTGTACAGGTTTAGTGAAAACTGCGGGGTAGACTGTCGCGATAACTACAGAAAGCACACTCAAGAGCAGAGCGATTTGAAGAAGAGAAAAAGTTTTTAACCGGTTTAGCACTTCACTATTCTATCCAGGATTTGCTATGCTGCAAACCGGTGAATTTAAAAAAGGCCATTTCATTTATTGAAAAACGTGGAGCACTTCTTGTTTTTCCTATTCATAACCAGAAAGAACCTTGGTCTTTATGGTCGGAGTTTTATCCAAAAAGTACCATGCGCTGGGAATGGGATGAGTCGGGTGATAATCGAGTGGCAGATCTTTGGCATTTAAGAGAAGAGTTATCCCGTTCTCGGAAGGTTGTTTACGGAAAATGGTACAAGGGAAGAGCGACCGTTTTTTCAAGAGAACTTTTTTCAGCAATGTGGCCCGTATTAAGTGTGCAAGAATCTTTAAGTACGCACGCCAGGAACCTGCTTTCTATTTTGGAACAAGAGTCGCCCCTTTCCACCAAAGAACTCAAACGCCAGGGAGGATTACAGGGAAAAGTTTTCGAGGGAACTTTTCAAAAAGCTCTGAAAGAACTTTGGACCCGACTTTTAATCGTGGGATTTGGAGAAGTCGATGATGGGGCCTTTCCTTCGTTAGCAATTGGGGCGACGAGCGCTCTTTTTGAAGAATTACTCCATGTAAAACCAAAACGGAGCGTGGAGGATTTATTAAAAGAAAACCCTCTTATTTTAAAAGAATTTGAAAAAGTTCGAAAACAGCTTCTGATCCAGAAACCAAGCCCCACAAAAGGTCGTCAAACGTTACGTGGAGTAGATCTCGCCGTGTTTACAAAGAAATAAAGCCGAGCTACTCTCTATCCCATAACAACTGGGAGTACTTATGAAAAAAATTCTTCTCGCTTCGATCCTCTTTTTAAGTTTTCAATCTAATCCGGCTTTCGCTCTTCTTCGCTTGGGAATAGAAGGCGGACTGAGTATGGCAAAAATCGATGTAGGGCCAACTTCCACTACCACCTATAATAACCGCACAGGTTTAAGTGCCGGGGCACTACTTGAAATCGGTTTTGGGAACTGGTCGGTCAACGGCGAAGCTCTTTACATCCAAAAGGGTGCTGTTTCTCCCGGTATCATTCCTACTGTTGATACAACATACAAATTTGATTATTTTGAAATCCCAGTCACTTTAAAATACACATTTGGAACCCCGATAGTGAAACCTTTTATTTTTGCTGGGGGCTATTTTGGTTTTAGGGCTAAAGCGGAATCTCAAGTCGGCACAAATACACCAACAGATTTATCTACTGGATACAAATCTTCTGATATGGGGCTGACTTTTGGTGGGGGGCTTGAAATCGCTTTTACCCCCGCAACCAGCATTTTTGCCAATGGTCGGTATGACCTGGGCTTAACGAATATTTTAGATTCTCCTACCACTACAACGACGATTAAAAACAAGGCGGTTGTCTTAATGGTCGGGCTAATCTTCGGAATTTAAGCGCTTTTAGCAGTATCTTGACCAAGTGCCTATAAAACCGCTATAGCATACAGACAATATGACAAAAGAGTCCCAAGCGTTTGGAGTGATTCCGGCACGTGGGCACTCGACCCGGTTCCCCTTCAAAGTAATCCATAAAATCTTAGGTAAGCCCATGTTGCAGTATGTATGGGAGAACGCTTTAAACTCCAAAGAGCTAGCAGGCGCTTTGGTTGCGACAGATCAAGAAGAGATCCTGAAAACAGTGAAAGCTTTTGGTGGAGAAGCTGTTCTGACACCTGAGTTTCAGAGCGGGAGCGATCGGGTCGCCTTTGTCGCAAAAGACCTCCAATCCGATATTATCGTCAATTTGCAGGGCGATGAGCCTCTTTTAAATCCAGAGGCAATCGACACCCTGGTAAGAGCTCTAAGAGCCAGCCCTACTGCTGATATCGCAACTCTTGCAGTGCGCCGTACGTCTAAAGAGGATCTCGAAAATCCTAATTGCGTAAAAGTGGCTTTGAATAAAAAAGGTGAAGCTCTTTTATTTTCTAGAAAACCGATTGGAGAACTTCCTTCAGGAGAGTTTTTAAAACATATCGGTATTTATGCATACCGACGCGATGCGCTGTTGCGGTTTTGTCAGCTCCCCCAGACAGACTTAGAGCGGGTGGAGAAATTAGAACAATTAAGAGCTTTGGAAAATGGAATGAAGATCCAGGTTTGTATAATTTCGCATGATACAATTGCGGTAGATGTTGCCGAAGATATTCCTAAGGTAGAAAAGCGACTTTTAGAGCGGGAGAAAAATGAAAAATAAATATATTTTTGTGACGGGTGGTGTTCTTTCGTCATTGGGAAAAGGTTTAACTTCTGCTTCCGTGGGGGCTTTGCTTGAAAACCGAGGATTAAATATCACCTTGGTGAAAATGGATCCGTACTTGAATGTGGATCCAGGAACGATGAACCCCTTCCAACATGGGGAAGTGTTTGTCACTGAAGACGGTGCAGAAACAGATTTGGACCTAGGTCACTATGAACGTTTTACAAATGTAAATTTAAAACGGGATAACAGCGTTAGCGCGGGACAAGTTTATGAAACCGTGATCGCAAAAGAACGCCGAGGTGAATACTTAGGCGGAACAGTCCAAGTCATTCCACACATCACAGACGAAATAAAAAACCGGATCCGTGCGGTTTCTAAGGGCAAAGATGTCACGATTGTGGAAATTGGCGGAACCGTGGGTGACATTGAGTCTTTACCTTTCTTAGAAGCCATTCGTCAGTTTCGTTTTGATGTCGGCGAAGAAGATGTCGTCTTCATCCATTTAACTTTGGTTCCCTATCTTGGAACTTCGAGCGAATTAAAAACAAAACCTACACAGCATAGCGTGCAAAAGTTGCGTGAGATTGGTATCCAACCTGATTTTCTTTTATGCAGAACAGATAGAATTCTTCCACCGGAAATCCGTTCTAAGATTGCACTCTTTTGTAATATCAAAGCCGAAAATGTGATCACGGCGAAAGATGTTTCCAATATTTATGAAGTTCCCATGGTTTACTACGAACAGCACCTGGATGAAAAAATTTGCCAGCGCCTGAAATTAAAAACCAAATCTAAAGGCTTGTCCCGTTGGGGAAAAATCGTCGAAACAATGGCTGCGCCCAAAAATGGCGTTATTGAAATCGGGATTGTTGGAAAATATGTGGATTTGACTGAATCGTATAAGAGTGTGAGCGAAGCACTGACTCATGGGGGAATCGCAAATCAATGTAAGGTCAGCGTCCGTTACATTGACTCAGAAAAATTGGAGAAAGCAGAAGTCGAAGAGGCTTTAAAAGGACTCTCCGGGATTTTAGTTCCTGGGGGATTTGGAAACCGCGGTGTCGAAGGAAAAATCCGTGCGATCCAGTATGCACGTGAAAATAAAATTCCTTACTTCGGAATTTGTATTGGTCTTCAACTTGCGATTATTGAGTATGCCCGACATATTTGCGGGTTAGCAAAAGCCACCAGCAGGGAGTTTTCCAATACAGGGGAATTTGTCATTGATCTGATGGAAGATCAACGGCGGGTTGAAAAACTGGGGGGCAGCATGCGCTTGGGTTCGTATGCTTGTAAGTTAAACTCTGGATCCTTAGCGTTTAAAACATACGGAAAAAACACTATCCAAGAACGTCACCGTCATCGTTATGAAGTAAATAACCATTACCGTAAAATCCTAGAAGATAAAGGAATGGTTTTTTCTGGAGTAAATCAGGAACTGGATCTTGTTGAGATGATGGAGTTACAAAATCATCCCTGGTTTTTAACATGCCAATTCCATCCGGAATTTAAATCTAAACCTTTTCAACCGCACCCTTTGTTTACCGGATTTATCCGCGCAGCGATCGCAAGCTTTCAACAAAGAGGCAAAGACAAACCAAAAAAAGTTCTTATCGCAAAGAAGAATGGGAAATCTTCCCATTATGAAGCACGGTTATAACTCGAGCTTGTCATAATTCTGCAAACTGAAGCTGTATTTACTCTTGCATGGCGAAGCTTTGGAGGGAGTATTATTAGATGTGAGCATGAAGATGGACATCCTTCTTGTTGAAGATAATGAGGCAGATGTCTGGTTATTCTCGGATTTTCTACATGAGATGGAACCAGAAGCGACCTTGAACCAAGTCTCAGACGGTGTTGAAGCGATCGATTATCTTTTTCACCGCGATCAATATAAAACGGCACATCGGCCAGATATTGTGGTTTTAGATCTCAACTTACCCAGAAAAGATGGGCGGGCAGTTCTTGCTGAAATGAAAGCGAATCCGGATATTCAAGATATCCCTGTCATTGTAGTGACAGGGGGAACAGTTCCAGAAGATAAAGAGCTCAGTTTTAGACTCGGGGCCGCAGCATACTACCATAAAGAATTTAGATTAGATCAATATCGGCAGTTAATGGAAACGCTGACTAAAGAAGAATTTCCACGACTAGTGAATCACCACTAGCCTTTTTTTGCGCGATCGATCTTTTCTTTGAACTTCTCGAATGGTTGCGCACCTTGCAAGAGAACTCCGTTAATCACGAAAGAAGGTGTGGCAGAAATTCCAAGTTTTTCTGCTTCCGTTTTGCTCTTATCAATAAGCGCTTGGTGTGTTTTCTTGCCATAACAATCGTCGTACTTCAAAAGATCTAATCCGACTTTTTTGGCGTAGTCTTTCAGATCATTATCAGAAAGTTTTGTTTGGTTTTCGAAAAGCACATCGTGCATTTCCCAAAACTTGCCCTGTTCGTTCGCGCAATGTGCGGCATTGGATGCTGGGTTTGCTCTATCGTGTGAGGGGAGTGGCATGTCACGGAAAACAATCTTAACCTGATCCGGGCCATATTCTTTTTTAATCCGTTCAATTGTTGGAACTGCGCGAGAGCAGAACGGGCATTGAAAATCAGAAAACTCAACGATTGTAACAGGAGCCTTAGAATTTCCCCATGTTGGAAATCCTTCAACCAGTGGAGAAAGTTTTGGAGATTCTGGTTCTTTAATTAAAAGTTTTACATGTGCAGATTCGCGAAGTTTTCCAACATAGGCTTGGCGTTTTTCAAATTTCTGGCGGTATTTCAGGTAATCACGGACATCGTCTTTACGAATGCGAGGATCTTTTAAATTCAAACCCTTGGAAGTTAAAAAAGTTTCAATTTCTTTATCCGAAACTTCTTGAGCCGCCCCACCAGCTTCTTTTTCTAAAAGCTGTTCCACAGACATTTTTTGTTTCGCGGCTTCCATTTCTAAAAGTTTTTGTTCTACAAACTCGTTAACGGCTTGTTCTTTCGTCCGGAAGATTTCATCTTCTAAGTCAAAGAGACGCGTTTTGACGGCGCCAAAAGCTTCGGAAGCTTTGACTTTTGTTCCGCTAAATTCTGCAACAACAGGATCAGATTGTTGAGTGCAGCAGGTAACTAAGAATGCGGTGAAACTGAAAAATAGAATTTTAGAAACGGTCATGATGACTCCTTGCGTATCAAAGGAGATAGACTAAGGCTTAGCACGCCAAGTGGCAAGAATTTGATTGGTGAGGAGAGAAGCCATGTCTCCCCAGGAGTGAAAAGAGCCCAATTCCTCGAGAGAGATACATTCCTGGCCAGGGTGTCCACAGGGGTTTATTCCAGTAAAAAAATCGTCTTGCCCAGAATGGTAAAGAGCCATTCCATGCGTACTAATCCCTTGCCGAAAATTTAAACCAAAAGACACGAGTTTTCTGTTTTTGGAAAATAAACCATAGGGTTCCTCACCCTTTTCATGTTCAATTCCAGATTTTTTTAAGACGGTAGAAACAGTTTCTCTAAAATTATCGACGAAAAGTTTTGCGGATTTAGAGGAGTATCCCAAGGCTGCTAAAGAGGCGATTGGGTAGAGAAGGATTTGTCCTGGTCCATGGTATGTCCACTTTCCTCCGCGGCTTACTTTGAAAACGTCTGCCTTTTTCTCAGCCAATTTTTCTTTGGACCATAGAAGTTCAGAGTCTGTTCCAGAACGGCCGCAAGTAAAAGTAGAAGTGGGCTCTGAAACAACTAGAAATCCCAGGGAAGGGTTCTGAGAGACCTTTAAAACAAGTTCATTTTGAAGATTTTCTAGCTCTTGAAAGGAAACAGCTCTACGAATGAGGACTTCCCATTGCATGGGAAAGACATATCACCTGTGGCTGCTAGTGTGAATTGGAAAAAAGGCCTTAATTTCAGGAGCCAGATGCAGGCGGTGGTGAAAGAAATATTGCAGAATTACGCCCAATTGAAAAACGGCGAGTACAACATAGACGATAAATTCTGGCCAAGAGACAAATCCGGGACTTAAAAGCGCGGAGGATTTTTTCACAGAGAAATCTAAAATCATGCAGCCAATCCAAAAAAGTTGGAGAGTCGTGTTCCACTTTCCGATTTTAAGAGGTGTGAGTTGGACACCCATCGGATTTTTGGGAAGATGGATCACAAAAAAACCAATTCCCTGTAAAAGCGTGACCGAAATTACCAGCCCTAAAAACCAGAAGGGGCAATTGCCTAAGAACATCAAGGTAATAAATAAAGAGATAAGATAAACCTTATCTGACAAGGGATCTAGGATACTTCCCAGGGCAGTGGTTGCATGGAGTTTACGGGCTGCGTATCCATCTAGTCCATCCGTCAGGGCTGCAACAGAAAATAAAATAAAAGCTGTGGAGTATTTTGTATTTACTAAATAGTGAATGATAATAGGACAGAGAGCAATTCGGGTGAGTGTCAGTAAGTTTGGTAAAAACTTAAAGCGCATCTTCTACTTCTTTAATGGGGTGGGCTATAAATCTCCACCCGATCTTTTTCTTTGAACGAAGCGCCAGAGTGGATGATTGCAATTGCGCCGTCCTGTCCAAAGTAATCAACAACTTTTAAAATTCCTTTAAAACGCCCGGGTGCCATTCCTAACATACTTCCTGTTTGGTAATCTTTTATCGGGTAACCATCGCCAAAAACCTTCAAGAGTTGCCCGCGCGTAATCCCACTCATTTCCCCAGCGTTAATATAATAACGGTGCAGGTCAATTTTAGCAATCCTACCTACCCACGCGATTCTCTTCGCCTGGTTCATAAAACTGGAGTAGAGCTTGTCTAGAGCCTTTGTTACTGCGCCGCGTCCTCTGTTGGAATCATAACTATCCGGAGAACGGTTTGAGGAAAAAAAGCGAGTGTGTTCTTCTGTCACTTGTGCCGTTGCACTTTTTGACATCAGATTATGTTCTGTCCCAGCATCGTAGAGGTTGAGTCTCACAACGGCGTCTACCGTGTGGTAACGAGTTTGGAATAGACCAACCTCATCTCCTTTTTCCTGAATTCTTAAATCTTCAATTGTTCCTGTGACGATGGCAGAGATTCCATGTGCTCGCGCTTTCTCGAAAATAAATTGGTAATTATAATTTCCAGTTTCAGTTAAGAAACCTTCGTAGCCGTCGATTTCTTCCTCGGGAACAATCACATACTCTGCATTTTTGCTGACTTCGCTTTTTACTTCTTGCGCTGCAAATTCGGAGAGCTCTTTTCCACCATGCATGGCTTTGTTAGAAAAAGTGAGGATGAGAAGTCTTTTCTTCAGTGCTTGAACTTGATCGCTTTCACTCACTTTTTCTTCTTTTTCTTTTTTCTCTGCTTGAGCCGCTTTTTCTTTTGCTTTCTTTTCTTCAGGCATTGCGTAGCGTTCAGCTTCTTTTTTAGAAGCAATTTCTCTTGCACTTTCTGGTGGAGGCGACTCAAAGAAAGAACTAATCGTGCTGCAAGAAGTGAAACTCATGAAAAAAGTAAAAGATAGAATCAAAGCACGTAACATTGAATACCTCGATTTTGGGGAATAGGAGTCGGAAGACTCTACTTAGAGTATCTCACATAAATTGCCCGGGGATCAACGCGCTGGGGTTTAAGATGATACCCATTGAAGTCCACGGATTGGATGCGTTGTGCTAATTCATCTGAGGGCAAGCTACTCAAGACATTAAACTCTGCAGCATGAGAGACAACCTGTTTCAAAGTGGGCTGACTGATAAAGTCCATCCGGTTCATTTCATTTTCTATCAGTTTATAAAGGCGGTACGACTCTAAACCTTCTACGATAATTCTAAAAGAAGAGGAAAGAAGTTTTCCTTCTGAAACAGCCGATTCAAATTCTAAATGGAACTGCTGAAAAACAGGGGCCAGAACAGCTTTGATTCTTTCTGGATTTGAAAAATCTTTTGGTTGCAGTGGAAGATCTTCACTTAAAGCAAAAACAAGTCGAGTGGAACTTAAACTATAAAGAAAGGTATCAATGCGTGCTCCGCCGCAACTCGCACACGGGGCAAGATACACCCAAACTGCGGTGTTGCTATTACCCATTTGGTTTCCGTAATCGCGTAGAGAGTAAATATCATTTTCATCTTTGGGTGGATTAGAAAGGGGGGCAGGACGATCGGCTGCATATAGTTTAGCGTTGAGTCTTTGGAATTGGTGATTCACTTGCGTAAAAATCCCTTCAGCTAAAGGAGAGTTACGAATGCGCTCTGAAGTTTCGCCCGGTGACATCGTCAGCCCAGGAATCGTCGAACTGAGTAAGAAAACAGGCCTGATAACATTGGTGCCTTTTTTTGTTTCAGAAAGGCGGACCCAGCGTTTCAAAGAGTCGCCATCAATATGACCGGTAAGTTGCATCGTATTTCTATCGTTACCGAGCCGTGCAACTTTATAATCTGAAATATATTTTTCTGCGAAATCGGGAGTGATTTGTTTTTCAAATTGGGGAAAACGGTTTCCTAGATAACCTTGCAACCATTCATTGATCGCACGGGTTTTTAATTCCGCAATCAAAGAAGCTTGCTGTTCAGGATCATCTAAGTTGGGAGCACCTTGGGCGGTAGGGCCAGGATTACCAGAAACAGAAAAAGGGATTTCTTCTGCATACAGACAGAAACTGAAGAGGAGAAAAATGCTCACTAAGATGCGTTTAACGGAATTCAATGCGAACTGGCTCCTTATTAAAAATCATCTTAATGGAGTTTACCGTTTCTCGCTTCAGAGGGATAGTCTCTTTCATCTTCAGCACGGTTTTGGCTTGGTTATGCACCAAGAGGTGTACAAAAAGTGGGGTCCCTTTACCGTCTTGCACCGATTGCACATAGTTTTGTAATTCTTTTAATTTTGCGTGGTCTAACGCGGAAGCGCTCTCGCCGTGGAGCGGAAAGTATAAATGCATTTCGTGTGCGAGTGCTTCATACGCGTGACGCAAAGGAAGAACGCGCGAATTACTTTTTTTCTTGGATAAAAGAAGTTTACTGACTCCATCTGTGTGCTCAACCGTGGCTTTAATCCACAGAGGTTCGTCTGCTTTAAAAGTGGCTTCGTTTTCCAGGTAACAATCTGAGAAAACGACAGCATCCATTTGCCCAGTCGTATCTTCCAGCGTGAAGAACGCCATGCGATCTCCCCGCTTTGTAATAATTTCTCTGCGGGAAACAATTTGTGCGCCCAAGAAAACTTCTTTGGCACCTCTCATATTTAAGCAATCAGCGATCGTGACTGTCGTATAGGATTTTAATTCGAGATCAAAGTCGTCTAATGGATGGCCTGTGACGAAAAAGCCCGTTGTATCTTTTTCATACTTAAGTTCGAGTAATCGATCCCAAGGTTTTTCGTCGGGGTATTCTACTTTGCGGTGAGTGAAAGTCGTGTCTTCGCCGAGAAGATCTGCAAAACTAGGTTGGGCATCGTCTAATGTTTTTTGAATACTGGAACCAAGTTCCAGTGCGGAATCAATCGCGGCAAATAGAGACGCTCGGTGCACTTTAAAACTATCCATCGCTCCAGCCTTCACAAAAGCTTCAATCACTCTTTTATTGACTGTGCGGTTATTCGTGCGCGAAGTGAAATCAAAAAGATCGGTGAAAGGACCACCTTTTTTACGCGCTTCCACAACGGAATCAATTGCTATTTGACCTACACCTTTGATAGCACCCAAACCGAAACGGATTTGCTGTTCAGAAAGAACCGTAAAGTCTGTTTCTGATTCATTGATGTCAGGTGATAAAATTTCAATGCCATGGCGTTTAGCATCTGCGATGTATTTTGTGATCTTGTCTGTGTTTTCACGTTCGATAGAGAGTAAGCACGCGTAATACTCCACTTGGTAATGCGCTTTGATGAACGCTGTTTGGCATGTCACCAATGTGTAAGCGGCTGCATGGGATTTATTAAAACCGTAACCGGCAAACTTCGCCATTAAATCGAAAAGTTCTTCTGCTTTGGCTTTATCGTGTTTGTTTTTCTCAGCGCCTTTTAAGAAAATCTCTTTTTGCTTCGCCATTTCTTCGGGTTTTTTCTTACCCATTGCGCGTCTTAAGAGATCCGCTCCCCCTGCAGTGTAACCTGCAAGCTTCATGGCAATTTGCTGGACCTGCTCTTGGTATACCATTACCCCATAAGTTTCCTGCAAGATTGGTCTCAACTCTTCAAAAGGGTATTCAATGGCGACTTGCCCGTGTTTTCTTCCGATGAAATCGTCGATCATTTCCATTGGTCCCGGACGGTATAGTGAGGTCAAAGCGACGATATCGGCAAAACGATCGGGGCGGGATTTTTTCAGCATGTCTTGCATGCCCGAACTTTCTAGCTGGAAGACACCGTTCGTATCCCCGCGACTCAACATCTCGTAAATCCCTTTGTCTTTGAGATTGATTCTATCTAAACGGAAATTCGATTCTGGATGGCGTTGATTCACCAAAATTTCTGCTTTACGCAAAAAGGTAAGCGTTTTTAATCCCAAGAAGTCGAATTTAATTAACCCGATTTTATCGGCGTTATTCATGTCGAACTGGATAACGAGTTCGTCGTTTTTTCCTTTATAAAGCGGGCAATGTTCTGCCATTGGTCGGTTGGAAATCACCAAACCCGCAGCATGGATCGAAGCATGTCGGCCTAAACCTTCTAAGGATCGGCAAATCTGAAAGAGCTGCGCCATCCGAGGATCTTTATCTGTGATATCACGCAGACGGGGTTCTAAATTGAAAGCTTCTTCTAGTGTAATGTTGAGCGTTTCGGGAACAAGCTTAGCGATTTTATCGACGTCAATCGGAAGCATTCCGAAAACGCGGGCGACGTCGCGGATCACACCGCGTGCTTGCAGTTTTCCAAAGGTGATAATCTGCGCGACACAATCTTTGCCGTATTTTTGACTGACGTAATCAATCACCAGATTCCGTTTGTCCATGCAGAAGTCGATATCAAAGTCTGGAAGAGAAACGCGTTCAGGATTTAAGAAGCGTTCAAAGAGACACCCGTTTTCAATCGGGTTCAAATCTGTAATGCGCAAAGAGTAGGCAACCAAGCAACCCGCACCGGATCCGCGGCCAGGACCCACGGGGACATCATGGTTTTTTGCCCAACCAATAAAGTCAGCAACGATCAAGAAGTAACCAGTGAAACCCATGTCGATAATGACTTTGAGTTCGCGTTCCAGGCGCTCTTCGTATTTTCCTTTTTCTTCTTTTGAAAACTTTCTTTTTTCGAAATCTTCGATTTCAGCAATGCGTTTTTCTAAGCCTTCTTTGGCGCATTCTTTTAAGAAGTCGACAGGTTCTTTTCCACCGGGTGGCTCGAACTTGGGAAAGTGATAAATCTTTTTCCCTTTTTCGTCGTTGAATTTGAATTCGAAGTTGCACTGCTTAGCGATTTCCATCGAATTTGCAATGGCTTCTGGACAGAAATCAAATTCTTGCTCCATCACCGCTTGCGGCTTCACATAAAATTCATCCGTTTTTAAATTGGAGCCGGAAATATCTTCAATTTGAAGTCCTGTTTGGATGGCTTGCAGAACTTCCTGAGAAAAAGCGTCTTCTTTTTTTAAGTAATGGCAATCGGCTGTTGCAACGAGAGGAATTTTCAAATCTTTGGAAAGTTCCTGAAAACGTTGGTTCACAATCATGTGTTGGGGAAGACCCGTGGATTGCATTTCCAGGTAAAAGCGGCCTTTAAATAGATCCCGGTAAAATACCGCAGCTTCTTTTGCGCGATCCATATCACCTAGTAACGCAAGATTTGTGACTTCTCCTTTTAAGCAAGAGGAAGTAGCGATGAGGCCTTCCGAATACTGCGCTAAAACTTCTTTATCGATCCGGGGTTTGTAATAAAAACCTTCTAGATAACCGATGCTAATCAGTTTACAGAGATTGAGGTAACCCGTTTCATTCATGCAAAGAAGATTTAAGTGGCTTAGACCCGATCGAGAGGTGGAATAGGGTGCCACTTCTTCATCGCCACTGGTTGTCGTTCCCCGTTGTGTGCGATTACCCGGAGCTAAGTACATTTCACAACCTAAGATGGGTTTTACGCCGGCTTCTTTTCCTTTTAAGTAAAAATCTAAAGCGCCAAAAAGATTGCCATGATCGGTCAGAGCAATGGCTTCCATTTTATCTTGCACGGCAAATTCAAAAAGCTCATCCAATCGGATAGTGCTATCCAAAAGGCTATACTGCGAATGCAAATGTAGGTGCGTAAACGCCATTCTTAAATTTTATTACCCCAACGGACTACTGAATGTAAGTGCCTATGCGTTCATACCGGATCCAAGCGTCTCCTTGGATCAAATGAACGAAGAACCTTCCGAAATCGATGAAAAAATAGAGGATCATTTCAATTAAACCGCGTTCGGTTTTCATGCTTTCGACAACATCAGGATTTTTATCCCAGCTCGAGTACCAGATAAACATCCCTTTGCCCATGAGACTATCCACCGGTACAAAACCCCAGGCGCGACTGTCATAGGAATTATCTCGGTTGTCACCGACAGCAAAAAGATACCCTTCAGGAATTTGGAGTTCATCTAAAGAACGGCTAGGTGCATGATCATAAGCGGTATCTAAGATGACATAATGTTTTTTGCCGGTGAGATTTTCTAGATAAAGTTCTTTGCGTGCTTCGTGTTCGATATCGTACATGACATCTCTGTTAGGGAAGATCGATTTAGGAACTTCCTGTTTGTTCACATAGAGAACACCGTTTCTAAATTCAATTTTGTCACCCGGTAAACCAATCGCACGTTTCACATAAGTAATATTGGGATCCCGTGGAGCTCTAAATAAAATGACATCGCCGCGGTGGATCTTGCCTGTATTAAACAAAACCATATTACGGCCAAAGAGGGTGTAATCAAAAGGGACGCGGACATTATAAGCACATTTTAAGGCGTAGAGCCGGTCACCCGTTTTTAAAGTAGGCTCCATTGATCCGGTAGGAACAACGTAAGGCTCTACGATAACTTGACGTAAAACTAGAAGCGCCAAGATCAAATTGATCATCGGAAGAGAAGTCTTGATGAAATGCTTAATGTCTTGGGTCATATGTCGTTACAAATGCTCCGGATGATGCCAATAGCTTTTTCAATATCTGCTTTCGCAAGATTTAAATGCGTCACAGCGCGAAAACGGTTTGGATCCACATGTGAAAAGCGGACACCTCTATCTAAGAGACGTTTTCTGAAGTCTTGATCGGAGATTTTTTTTGAAACCCAACGAAAAAAGACCATATTTGTGGCTTGCGGGTGTTTCTCTACATATAAATGTGCGATTCCTTCTAACCCTTGAGCTAAGAGTGTGGCATTGTCGTGGTCTTCTTTAATCCGGTGAACATGGTTTTCTAGAGCATAGAGTCCTGCTGCTGCGAGAATTCCACTTTGTCGCAAAGCTCCACCCATCAGTTGTTTTAGGCGTCGGACTTTTTCAGAATGCTCCTTATCAAAAGCGAGGACAGCTCCTACCGGGCAACCCAACCCTTTAGAAAGACAAAGTGTGGTGGAATCAAACCCAGAGGCAATCACTTTAGGAGAAAGTCCGGTTTTAACAACCGCATTAAAAAGTCGGGAACCATCTAGGTGTGTTTTGAGTTTAAGATCTTTTGCGGCTTCTAAAACAGAATCGAGTTCGTCTTTAGCCCAAGCCAAACCACCGCCCATATTTGTTGTGTTCTCCACACTGAGTAAGCGAGAAACTGGGTAGTGTGGCCCCAACCAATAGCGAAAAGTTTTTTTCACTTGTTCGCCGGTGAAAATTCCTGTGGGGGTGGCAATCGGACGCGACATGACTCCCGAATGGATTGCAGGCCCACCTGCTTCGGCAAAAAAGAGGTGGCAATTCTCTGCTGCTAAAAGTTCATCGCCTCGGTTGCAATGTAATTGAATAGCGATTTGGTTTGCCATCGTAGCGGAAGGCAAAAAGACTGCGGCTGTTTTTCCTAAGAGTTCAGCTGTCTTTTCTTCCAAAGCGATCGTCGTAGGATCTTCGCCTTTTTGTTCGTCTCCAACGGGTGCTTCCACCATTTGGCGAAGCATAGGAGGCGTAGGTTTTGTCATCGTGTCGCTATAGAAATCGATGCCTTTAAACATAGGCGCCGATGATATGCTGGCAAGGCTAGGATTTCAATTAGAAGTTAACGCGGAATGCTACGGTAGCGTAGGAGCTGCCAATGTCGTAAGAGGTGCCATTCGTGAAGGTTATCTTTTTAGGAATGGAATAATGGTATGTCGCGTCGAGACCTAGGCTCACTTCGCGTCCAACGACAAAATCCCAACCAAAACCGGCATTAATTCCAACCGTGGTAATAAAAGTGTCATTACCATTTGCGATGACTCTAGAAGCATCAAACGAAACATCATTAAAATTAAAGGAACCTTCTATCCGGACAAAGGGAAGAAAACGCCCGACAGGAAAAGTCCCAATCCCGCCAACTGAAATATTTGCGACAGTGAGTTTTCCACCTGCTGCTCCTGATTTATGAGTAGCAGAAGACCGCATAGTACGGACACTAAAGGCCAAAGGGGGAATCGCCTCATACACAAAATGTAGTCCTAATAGGGGGGCTGTTGAAAAATCTTTTTGGAAATCTCCAAAGGGCAGCATCATTCCTAAATCAGCGCCCAGTCTGCGATCGACAGTTTTAAAGTGCGCGAGATCTTCTTCTTTATTACCGGAAGTGAGAGATCTTTTTACTTCTTCTTTTTTCTCACTATCTAAAGTCATGAGATAAGCAGGACTGGTTTCTTTGACTCGCTCTTGAGCAAAAGAGAGGCGAACAAAAAGAGCCAGCATTAAGACGATGACACATTTCCAAAGCGCAGTAGATTGCATGAAGACTTTTCGGATAAAATGTTGCGCTTCTTTATGGTACAAATAGGGGCGAAATAGACAGGAGCAACGCATGGCGCAAGAATTTAGAAATGAAAAAGATTCCATGGGAGAAATGAAACTCCCTTCATCTGCTTTATATGGGGCAACGACTCAAAGGGCGGTTGAAAATTTTCCGGTAAGCGGAATCCGGTTTAGCCGAGATTTTATTCGCATGCTTTCTGTGATTAAGGCCAGTTGCGCCGAAGTGAATAAAAAACTCGGAAAACTAGACGGAAAAATCGCGGATAGCATTATCAAAGCTTCCGGTGAAATTGCAGAAGGTAAGTACGACGAACATTTTGTCTTAGATATTTTTCAGACAGGTTCTGGCACCAGTACAAATATGAATTTTAATGAAGTGGCAGCAAATGTCGCGAACCTTGCTTTAGGCTCTGCTGTCGGTACAAAAAAACCGATTCACCCCAATGATCACGTGAATATGGGGCAGTCGAGTAACGATATTATTCCCACAGCTATCCATGTGGCGGCTGCGGTGATGACCAAAGAAAAATTGTTACCGGCGTTAAAAACCTTACAGACTACTTTGGGAAAGAAAGCGAAAGACTTTAATAAAATCGTTAAAACTGGCCGCACACATTTGCAAGACGCCACACCGATTTTATTAGGCCAGGAATTTTCTGGATACGAATACCAAGTCAAATTGGGAATTACGCGTATCGAAAACGCATTAAAAAGTGTGTATGAATTAGCAGTCGGTGGAACTGCTGTGGGCACGGGTATTAATACCGACGCGCAATTTGGAAAACTTGTTTCCGAAGTGCTTGCTAAAAAGTTGGGTGTTCCTTTTAAAGAATCCGACAACCATTTTGAAGCCCAAGCCTCAAAAGATGCGTGTGTGGATTTAAGTGGCGCTTTAAAAACAGTAGCTGTCAGTCTGACAAAAATTGCAAATGATGTTCGCTGGCTTTCTTCTGGACCCCGCTGTGGAATTTCTGAAATCATTATTCCTCCGGTCCAACCTGGTAGTAGTATTATGCCGGGAAAAGTAAATCCTGTGATCCCAGAATCAATGCTACAAGTTTGCGCGCAAGTCATTGGAAACGATGTCGCGATTACGATGGGCGGGCAATCGGGAAGTTTTGAATTGAATGTAATGATGCCTTTGATCGGACATAATCTTTTACAGTCGATTCATATCATGGCGAACGCTGTGAAGATGTTTGAAGAAAAATGTGTCCGTGGCATTGAAGCCAACTTGAAAAAAATTGAAGAAACCGTCGAAAGAAGTTTAATGCTCGCTACACCATTGGCTCCTGTCATTGGTTACGACAAGGCAGCAGAAATTTCCAAAAAAGCCTTTGCAGAAAATAAAACGGTTCGTGAATTGGCTCTTGCGACATTAGATCTTTCTAAAGAACAATTAGCAGAAATCTTAGATCCTTCCAAAATGGTTGTTCCCGGCGCAGGCGGCGGCGGGGAATAGCCAAAAGGTATCCGTTACATTCTGCCAGTGGCAATATGTAACGGATACCTTTTGTGCCTTTTGTCAAAACGACCAGTAGTGGAAGGCATCATACCAACCCGAGTATTTGGGAACTTTCAGCGGAGTAGAAAACCGATCCCAGTAGGCGATGCGCAAGACGCTTTGTTCCCATTCTAAAATCAGGGGCATGTCGTCAGCGAGGGTCTCTTCAAGTTTTTGAACGAGTTTTATTCTTTTTTCTTTTGAAGCGGTAGCATCGATTTCTTTTGCGAGCTTATCGACTTTGGGATTTGCATAACCTGTAAGATTTAAACTGCCTTTTTTATCTGCTTCAGACGAACCCCAAGTTGCTCCAAACTCTGCCGGATCGGTATCCAATAAAAATTTTACGCTCACTAGATCGAATTGACGGTCTTCAACGAGTTTAGTCCGTGTGGCCCAATCAATCGATTTTAAATCGACTTTGACTCCGACTTTTTTGCAGTCTTCTTGGAATAAAGTGAGATGACGAAGTGCTGCGGGATTGGCGACAAGAATTTCAAATTCAAAAATCTTCCCCTTTTTTTCTAAGTAACCATTAGAACCCATTTTCCAGCCAGACTTTTGAAAAATCTCTGTGGCGAGTTGAGGACGAAACTCTTGGGGTTTTAATTTTTTTGAATGATAAGGGGATTGTGAATTGATCAAACCACTCATGGGAGTGTACTCAGAGTAATAGAGTTCTTTAATAAACCGATCTCGGTTGTACAGATAACCTAAAGCATGGCGGATATTTTTATCTTGGAAGAGTGGCCGACGCAGATTAAAAGCTAAACCCTGTGTGCCAGATGGAGTCAGAACTTCTGCTCGGAGTTTTTTGATTTTTCCTGATTCAAAGCTGGCACCCTGTGCATCTACATTCCAAACTTTTGCACTTAAAAAAGGAAAGTAATCGATTTCTCCTTTTTTAAAGAGTTCTATTAAAGTGGCGGCATCTGCAGCAGTTCTTAAAAGGATTTTTTCAAAGTTAAAACGGCCCTTATTTTGTGGAAGATTTTGTGCCCATGGATTTTTATTTTTTACTAGAATAATTTTTTCGCCCTGTTCAAAGGACTCAATGCGGTATGGCCCAGAACCTAAAAACGGAGGTTTTGCCGTTTTTTTGGAAACTATAAATAGGCCACAAAGTTTTTCCAGATTTTTAAAAAATGGTTTGGAGGTTTTAAAGATGACTGTTTGAGGATCGGGTACTTCTGCTTGAAAATCCGAATAAACAGATTGCAAAGGGGAGGCGGGTTCGATGAGCATTTGAAAGCTATGCTTCACGTCCTCTGAAGTCACTGGACTCCCATCACTAAATTTCGCAGAGGGGTTTAGTTTAAATGTAAAGATTTTCTGATCCGTACTCACTTTCCAAGAAGAAGCGATTAAGGGAAGAAGCTCACGTGTTTCTAAATGCGATTCGCAGAGAGGTTCCAATACCAGTTCGGAGACTCCCAGTGCAGATTCATCGGGTGATTGAAAGTACCAAAGAGATTTAGGGTAGGCAGGGTAAGCAACCGTAAACGTTTGCGCGAACGTGGGAAGACTAAAAAATATAAGAAAAAAAACATGAAGACTTTGGAGCATTGCAAAATTCTCTCACAAAATCCAAAATCCGCAATTAAACAAAGAGTGTTATAATAATAAAACCCCATCATGCTGCAATACCTCAATCCTATCGCCCGATTTTTAAACCAAAGAATCGGATTTATTTTTCCTAGACGGCTGCGTCAGGCCATTTATTGGCGTATGAATCCCCCCGATCCTAGAAAACGCATTGATCTTGTTTTCGATATTGTTGGATCCTGCAATTTAAAATGCCCTTCGTGTCCTGTAGGAAATATGGGAGCCATTAATCCAGCTGGAAAAATGGATCTAAACACGTATGAGAGAATTTTGGATAAAGCAAACAGTGAATACGCCGTTCAAAATGTTGTTTTATATAATTGGGCGGAAGTGATTTTGCATCCTCAGTTGCCTGAATTTGTCTCTCTTGCAAAGTCTAAAGGGCTTCCCGTTTCTTTAAGCAGCAATTTAAATATTTTAAGACGTGTAGATGATATTTTGAATGCAAAGCCTGATGGAATTCGTATTTCACTCTCTGGTTTTACTCAAGAAGTTTACGGAATCACGCATAAGGGTGGCGATATTGAAAAAGTGAAAGAAAATATGCGTATTCTTTCAGAAGCGAAGAAGCGCTTGGGAAATACCGAAACTGTTATTTCTGTTTATTTTCATAAGTACAAGCACAACCTGCATGAAGTAGAAAAAATGAAGGCCTATTCAGAGGAACTAGGGTTTTCTTTCGGAGAAACTTGGGCATATCTCATGCCTTACGAAAAAGCTGCAGATTATATGGAAGGGAAACTTCCCGCTGACGAAACTCTTTTCGCAGAAACTCAGTTTGCATTACCTATTAGAAAAGCAATTCAAGCTGCGCAAAAGTACAAAGAAGAGCCCTGTGTTTTACTTGAAAATCAAATCGTTTTGGATTTGAAGGGAAACCTTCTCTTATGCTGTACGGTTTACGACTATGATAAAAACCGTTTGGGATCTTTTCTGGATATGACTCCGGAACAGGTTTTAAAGGCAAAAGAAAATAATGCAAGTTGCGAGAGATGCTCCAGTCATGGATTACATAAATATTTTGTTTATGATGGGGATCCAAGATTAAAAACTACTTATGAGGCACTCGTCGAAGAATCTCTTTCAAACTTTTCCAAACACGCGCTGCGCGAGGGTTTGCCAGAAGTGGATTTGATCAACCATCCATGAGGTAGTAGCTCCACTCTTTGAGGAGAGATTTCAAACTCCGTTTTCATCCAGACAGCAATTTGAGATTTTAATTTAGCGTAGTCTTTAAAACCTTCTTGTGTTTCGGCAAGGATAATGACTTCCTCTGTGCCTAACCGGGCGTTAAAGCGGCCAGCCGCGACCACCCGTCCAGGATAAATGCCGGGAAGCTGCGAAATCCCTTCTTCAATGTCATGCGGATAAATATTTTTTCCTGCGACGATGATGAGATCTTTTTTCCTACCTGTGACAAAGAGTTCACCGTTTAAGAGATAACCTAAATCTCCTGTGTAGTACCAACCATTCTTCATGCACTTGTCTGTCTCTTCTGGGCGTAAGTAATAACCCTTAAAGAGCGAGTTTCCTCTGATGACAATTTCTCCTTCAATGATCTTAACTTCACTTCCAGAAATTACATGTCCTGAAGAAACAAAATTCGCCTGGTGGTATTGAGCTTTGGTTCCTAGACGTGTTTGCGTGACAGCAAAAGTGTTTTCTGCCATTGCATAGCAACCTGCTAAGCTGTTTTTAGAGACCCCCAAGTCTTTAAATTTTTCATAAAAAGAATTAAAACTTCCTTGAGTAACCGGCTCTGAGCAACTAATCCAACCGCGCATGCTTTTTAAATCATATTCTTTACTATTCACTCGCATCGCCATGAATTGAAAAGCAAAGTTCGGCATCCAACAGAGTGTCGCTTTTTCTTGAGTAATCCATGTAAAGAGACTTTCCGGTTTTTTTACCCAATCAAAGGGAGAAAGAAGAAGAGAGGGAGTTCCTGTGACGAGAGGGAGTAAAAAAGATGTGATGAGTCCCATGTCATGGTAGAGCGGAAGCCATCCAACAATTTTATCTATGGATAAAAGTTCAATTGCTTCAGAATAACTAGAAATCTGCGCCAAAAGATTTTCATGAGTAAGAGCAACACCTTTTTTTAAACCCGTTGTTCCAGAAGAGTGTTGTAAAAAAGCGAGACTTTCTGGATTCGTATCTACATGCAGGTTTTTAAGTGGTGAATGATTCGCGACTTCTTTGGTATCTGTAACTAGAAAAGACCCCTGGTATAGATGTAAAAGTTTATCCAGAGTTTCTTGATAGAGTTCTGGAGAGATCTTTGGGGAAGGGGGAGCAAAAATCGTAGGGAGTGCTCCAATTAATGTTGCACCAATAAACCCATAGATCAATTCTGGACCGTGTTCTAATAAAAGAATGACAACCGATCCTTTTTTTACCTGATTAGCTTGGTAATAAGAGGCATAACGTAGACTCTCTTCTAGGATCTTCTTGTAGGTAAGTTTTTCTTCTCGATCGGCAATTCGAAAAGTAAGCAAAGGAAAATCCGGATTCTCTTTTGCTGCTTCAATTAAGTGCGAGTAGAGCATTGAGGTGAATGATGGTATTCTAAACCATGCTTCCAACAATGAGAAGGTGGATGAGAAAGTTGAATGCGGCTCCGCATCACTCCTTAATCGACCGTCCCGATTTCAGCATCACCAATCCAGAATATCTTTCCGTCGGAAATTCAGTGTACGTTGGGCCAAATGTCGTCGTTTCCACACCGCGACAAACTGGTATAACAGGGACAGGAATGCGATTTGAGGATGGGGTTTTTATAGGTAGAAACGTCGAGTTTGGATTACCTCCAGGAAATTTTTTATCCATTGGAAAAGAAACCAGTATTGGCCCCCATAGTTTTATCGGCGGAAACGTCCAAATCGGAAATTACTGTCTAATTGCCGCACATACTTTTATTGGAACTCTGTCACATAATTCCAAAGTGAAACCAACTTGGTTAATCCGTGACCAAGATGCACTCGCTGTTCCCCAAAAGAAAACGGTCATCGGCGATGATGTTTGGATTGGATGGGGAGTCTATATCCAACCAGGTGTCACGATCGGAAAGGGAGCTGTCATTTCTCCCAATACGGTTGTTTTTAAAGATGTGGCTCCGTATACGATACAAGCAGGAAACCCGGCTCGCGAATTTGATAAGCGAATAAACTTTGAACCGCTTTTAGAATTAAATTGGAACGATGAAAATGCTTATCCCTATTTTTATGAAGGTTTTACTTTAAAGCGCGAAGAGATTTTGAAAGAAAAAGCTATTCCAGCATCTCATCTTTCCAAAGTAGTTTTACCTGGTGGCGCATTGAAAGCAGTGAAAATTTCTGGAGTGTGTGAACTCAGTTCTGGCGTGATAAAAATTTCCTTGAATGGTGTTCCTGTAGATGAGTGCCCCGTTCAGAAAAAGTCTTTTGATTTAAAAGTCGAGGTTTCTAACCCTCAAAATATTTTAGAAGCAAAGAAAAACCTTCCTGTCATTCTTCAAACCTATAACTGCTTAGAAATTGAACAGATGGGAACCGGAAAAACGGGTATTTCTAAGATCCTAGTCGAACTTTGCAATAATTAAGAACCAGTTAAGAGTTTTGCGTAATCCAGTGGCTTTGGAATTTCTGGAAGATTTTCTGGTAGTACAGGCAGATTCGGATCTGTAGCTCGAGCAAAGTCGTTCAATGTTTTCGCCCCATCATTAAAATCTGGAAACTTTCCATCTTTTTGAGGCGCATTCAGGTATTGAATAGCTGCATCTACTGCTAAACTAATATTGCTCATAGCTCCAAGCGACTCTGCTTTTGCTTTAAATAGAAATTCTTTGGATTTTGTAAAATCCCCTTCCATATAAGAAGCTCTTGCGAGGTAGTAATAAGCTTCATTTTTCCATCCCATAAAAGCACCTTCAGTTTGTGGGCGACTTTGCTCTTCCAGCATCCGGTTTGCCGCATCTTTCATGAGTTTAGAATCCCCAGTCGCAGTCGCTAAACTTAGTTGGTAAGCCGAGTAGCCAGGTTGACCAGATTCTTTTTCTAAAACTTTTTCATACTTATGAACAGTTTGAAGAGCGGAATCTTTTTCTCCTGCAGTTGCCGTCTCAGAATTTAAAATACCTAAAGCTTTATTCACTAATTGAGAAGCGGCGCCAGAGTGTCCTGGCTCCAACTCTAAAATCCGTTTTAAAATTTTGTCACTTTCTGGATGACCATACTGGGCATCCAAGGATGGAGTAAACATGTCCGTTGAAGGAAAAAAACTTGCATGTGAAGGAAGTCCCATCGGAAAAACCAATTGTTCTAATGTTGCCGGATCTTGGATTTTTGAAATGGGTGTATTTTTCATCGCTAATAATAGTAGACCGTATTTATATTCGCCTAGCGCCATTTCACATCCAAAATCTCCACCCGGTTGCAAACCTTCAGGAAGACCTGCTGTGATAGGTTCTTTCTTTTTTTCACATGCCTTGATGACTTTTTCTTTTTGTTCGCTGATCAAAGAATTTCTAAAGTCACATTTTCCGGGTTGAAGAGTGGAGACTTGTTCTTTTGAGAGAGAAAAAACGGTAGCCGCATATTTTTGGCATTCTAAACTAAAATTTTTTTTCATATCCGCTTCGATTTCGGGAGTGATTTTTACTGAAGGGAGAGAGGGAAAAGGTAATCCTCCTGCTGGGGCATTTACCTGAGAGAGGGGATCTAATTGAGGAATTGGCACTTGACCTTGCCTTGCAGGGGCTTTGGGTAATCCTGCTTGAATAGGGGCTAAGGCTGAAAAAGAGGTGGAGATTTCGGAATGTTGATTAGAAATGGAGGCTGGGTTTCGAGATTTACCGAAGTAGCCGATAGCAATTCCAATACTAAGTATCCAGAGAGTAAAAAGATGTTTTTGCATGGTGACTCCTCTAAATCTTTTAAAATGCAAACCCAGAGCCAATTTTACTTGGGGAAATTTCCTAACCTTTGTTGCTTTATCGACGGACGGGACGAAAAGACTTGCGTTTAGCCTTGGTAATTGGCTGAAACCCCTCAGGAATCCAAAAAGTCGTGTAGGTCTTAAGCACTGTCAAAACCTTGGTTGCAGACTGGTAACGCCCATGCTACTTCTTGCCCCATGAAAAAATCCATTAGTCTTTTGTTTGTATTGTTCACTCTTCCGCTTTTCGCCGATATCACTTTCCATGATGTTGCCCACCAAGTTTTAAATGATACTTGGAATGAACTTTATCGGTGCGGTCTACAAAGAATCGATGCTTATGATCCTCGGCTTCCTCGTCCTCAAGTTCCGGCGATTGATGCCGTGGTGAATAGTAAATGGATCGTTTTGGCTTATACGAATGAAGAATTTGGTTCAGGGGCTACTTACTATGCTTTTAAAAATCCAAATGGGGGACTTCCTCACTCTGTCACTTACGGACGGGATCGGATTGAGTTTACTACACCTTATGCGGGTGTGATTGCATCGGCTTCACGAGCAATGACAGTGGGTGGCCCGATTTATACTTACCGTTGTGCGAACCAATATATGGATCCAAATAACTGGGCTGCTTGCGTGCGCAACTACTACACGATGGTGATTGCGAACCAGTTGTGCCGGTATCCACTAAACTAATCAATAATAAAGAATTCTACACGCCGATTGATAGAGCGTCCTTCTTCGGTGAGATTACTTGCCTTGGGTTTGCGTTTTCCATAACCCTGAGACATCAACGTTTCTTCTGGAATTCCTCTAGAGACCAAATAACTTTTTACAGCAGCAGCGCGATCGGTAGAAAGCCGTAAATTATAATCTTCGGAATGAGAAGAATCGGTATGGCCCACGATTAAAAGTTTTTTGATCTTATTGGTTTTGATCACATCTGCAATTTGATCCAGGAGCTCTTTGCTAGAGTTTTCGAGTTCAGCTTTTCCCACTTTAAAGAGAATCGTTTTCTTAATAATGAATTTGCGATCCACTACATTCACATCGTGTGTTGTGTAGTAGTGCTTACGTTCTGTTTGTGTCACACCGACTGTGTAGCTGACTTGCCCTAAGATCTGGTAACTGGGTGAGTAGGGAACACCGGCAACAATCCCACGGCTTGTAGCGATGTCTGCACCAAGAAGAACCGCTAAGCTTTTGTTTTCTAGTGGGGTCAGCCGAGCGCCCACACTGATCTTGGAAGGAGATCTTCCAAAACTTAAACTACTATCTGTGTGAACCGTATCGATAAATTCCAAGAACGGCATGATATCGCCCAATTTCAATTCCGCACCCAATGCCATAGTCACCGTATTGTAACGGCTGAAATTATAGAAACCCTCTGCCGGGTTATTCGTAGAAGCGGAATTTCGAATCTGCGGCATATGGTACAAGAGGTTGAAGTGGATATAGGCCGGTAGATTGATCATCTGGTACATGCTGTAAGTCAGAGCGCCCCCAGCGCCCACGCTTAAAGTCGTCGTAGCAGGTGCCAGATTATTAAAATTTGAAGCGATTAAAAAATTCACAATGGGCGCAACAGCAAGACTTTGTGAAAGCGGAATGGAGTACATTCCGGAAAAATTAAAATCACCTAAAGAGGATATGAGTTGCGAAGGTTGTCCGTACGTCGTGGAAGAATTTCTTCTCATGACAGAGACAGTGAGATCTTTTGTGGGCGAATACCCAAAGAAAAGACTTTCAGCGATCGTGTTCGTACTTCCAGCGCCGTACGGATTAGTAACGGAATAAAATTCCCCCCCAATCCCAAAAGTTAAAGCGCCATCCGGAAGACTTTCAGCAGATCGCACGCGAAAAATTCCCGCTTCCCCGTAATTGGTGGGATAAATATTTACTTTCCGTTCAACAGAGTCGACGGCCCAAGTTTCTTCTTTTCCCTCTTCAGAAAATTCTTTTACAATGGCTTTTTGATTGGGAGAACCACTGTCTGTCGTTTGTTCGACAGGTTCCAACACACCTTTTCCATCTGACATTCCAGAGGATTTTTCTTTCGTCGTCTTCTTTTTGGACAAGGATTCGACGTCGGGAGTGGACTCTCTTTCGGCATAGAGGTGTCCAGAAAAGGCCAGAATTATGAGTAGAATGACATAATGTCTAATCAAGCTGTCTGTGTCCGAAGGGTTTGAATTCCCAGTTATTTTAGCATGGCAAATCCCCAGTTGCCTTCCCAAATCTTTTTAATTTCTTCGCAATTTAATACATCGCATTAAGATCGATTATAATCAAAGTTGTATGAAATCTCCGTTGCTCAAAATCTTGGCACTAGGTTTAAGCATTCCCGCGACACTAGTCGCTTTTTTCTTCCTTTGGCAGGTGAATAATGTGTTTAAAGAATTGCCTGAGGTGGTTGTAAAACACCGGCCAGCGCCGAAAGAAGAGGCGAAAGCCGATGCCCACGGGGAAGCCCCGAAAGCGGATGCACATGGAGAAGCTCCAAAAGCGGATGCCCACGGTGGTGGACATGGTGAGGCAAAAGCTGAAGAGCACGGTGGCGGTCACGGCGAAGCCAAAGCCGATGAACACGGCGGAGGCCACGGCGGTGCGGAAGCAGATCGTAAGCCAGCTAGTACAGGAGGAGTCGGTTTAGTCAGCATAGACGAGATATTCGTGAATATTGGACAGGGTGAAGATATCCGTTCTTTAGGGGTTAAATTAGAACTCGAACTATTTGATGAAGGCCAAAGAGCTAAATTAGATAAGCATCTCCCGGGAATTAAAAACTCCATTATCGAAACCTCACGTGAACAAGATTTTAATCGTTTGAATACAATTCCGGGGAAACTCTACTTCAAAGAAACGCTCGTATCGCGTATCAACCAATACTTCCACGAAGCGGTGATACGTGACATCCATTTCTCTTCTTTCTTCTTGCAGTAACCGACGGAATCATTCAGTTTAGGGGAGCGATGCTAAGACGAACAAAAATCGTTGCTACGATTGGTCCGGCCGTTGAATCGCGCGATATGCTCGAAAAACTCGCGCGTGAAGGCATGGATGTTGTCCGTTTAAACTTCTCTCACGGAAATCACAGCGAATTTTCTCGCATTATCAGCGATCTCAGAGACATTGAAAAAAAACTGGGCAAGCCCTTAGGCATCATGGCCGATATTCAAGGGCCAAAAATCCGCGTCGGTAAACTCCAAGGCGGAGAAATTGAAATTAAAGCAGGGACAGAGATCATTATCACCGCGGAGCCTATTGTCGGTGGGCTACAGAACGGAAAAATCATCATTCCCACTGGGTACAAAGATTTCGTTAAAGATGTGGCTCCGGGCAATACCATTCTCTTAGATGACGGCCTACTTTCAGTAAAAGCGGTGGAGAGAACAAAAGAAGGTTTACGTTGCACTGTCATCGATGGTGGCTTTCTCAAACAAAATAAAGGGATCAATGTTCCTGAAGCACCTTTCTCTGCCAGAAGCATCACCGAAAAAGATTACGACGATATTTTATTTTGTGTCGAACGAGGCGTCGACTTTATCGCACTTTCCTTTGTGCGTACGGCTCAAGAGATTCGCCATCTAAAAGGTTTTATCGAGTCTCGTGGAAAACGGATTCAGGTCTTAGCAAAGATTGAAAAAAAAGATGCTCTTGTGAATCTAGAAGAAATCATCGATGCAAGCGATGGGATTTTAGTAGCGCGTGGCGATTTGGCCGTCGAAGTGGGAAATGAACGCGTTCCTGTTTTACAGAAAAAGATTATTCGTAAATGTAATTTACGGGGAAAAACAGTCATCATCGCGACGCAAATGTTGATGTCGATGGTGGATAATCCACGGCCCACACGTGCAGAAGCTTCAGACGTCGCGAATGCGATTGTCGACGGAACAGATGCTTTGATGCTTTCGAATGAAACAGCTGTTGGGAAATTTCCTTTGGAATCTGTCCGCATGATGACGCGAATTGTTGAGGAAATGGAGGCCGAACCTACCCAGCAAGCGATTCTCTATAACGAATGGCAGTTGCCTCAAGAAGGGCAATTAGCAGTGGCTTTATTACAAAGTTCTGTACGTCTGGCCTCTATTGTAAAAGCGAAACTCATGGTTGTTATTACCCAATCTGGCCAAGCCGCCTTACTCGTTTCAAAATGCCGCCCTAATAGCCGGGTGATTGCTATTACGGGTAGCGTCGAAACTTACCGACAGCTCAGTGTTAAGTGGGGTGTCGAAGCCATTCTCATGGAAGACATGGATCAGCTCATTTCTTCCACTGCAGTTTTTGAAGCGATAGGTCAAAGGCTTCTAGGATTGAATCTTTGTTCTACCGGCGATAAAATAGTAATTACTGCAGGCCTTCCGCGCCTGGCCCACGGTTCTACCAATACAATCAAAGTCCACCAAATTTGATTTAAACGAGAAATATGCAAACTCACCCGCTGTCATATATTTTATTTGTGCGAACCCCTCTTCTCATCCTATTGGTTTTAATCACCTGCATGGGTGTTTTCTCTCGTCGAGGTCTGATGGATTGGAGACGGATTCAGGATCAAAACGCCATTCTCCAAAGAAAAACAGAAGCTCTCAATACCCAAAAGCAGGAATGGGTACAGGAAGTTCACGCCCTTGAACAAGATCCCACCGAACAAGAACGAGTTGTTCGATCTGTATTGGGTTATGTAAAAAACAACGAAACTGTGATTGAATTCGAATAATGCAATCTTTCTCTGTCACGGCACCCACCCGGGTTGACCTCGCAGGCGGCACACTCGATCTTTGGCCGCTCTATACTCTTTTTGGAAAAACAAAAACGATCAATAGTGCTATCGGACTCAAAGCCATCGCAGATTTTACCGTCGAAAAAAACAAGGTTTGCAAAGTCTTAGTTACAAACAGTAACAAAGACTCCCATCTTTTTTATTCTCCGGTCAGCACAGAAGATTTAGAAAAAGTTCCCTCCGGTGTTCGGTTTCCTGTAGCGCTGATTAGCCGCTATCTTTCCGAAAAAGAGAGTCTTCCGGAATTATCTATTTCAATCACTCTTTCCACTGAAGCCCCTTTACGAAGTGGCTTAGGGGGTTCTTCCACCTTAGCAGTCGCCATTGCAAGAGGGTTGTCTCGGATTTTTGGAGATTTCACCGATCAGGGTTGGAAATTAGAACTTCTGCATTGGGTGAAAGACATGGAAGCCGGGTTTTTAAAAATACCTACTGGCACACAAGATTATCTGGCTGCTTTATATGGCGGATTAAATACTTTTCATTTCAGTGAAGGAAAAATCCAACAAACGGGATTTGAGAGTTCAGTTTTTAAAGATCTGAACGAGAGATTATTGATTTTATTCTCTGGTGAAATGCACCATAGCGGTTTAAGCAACTGGGAAATTTTTAAAAGTGCGATGGAAGGCGGCAAAGAAACGCTTCAGGGATTAAAACAAATTAAAGAAACGGCAGACGCTTTAGATACAGAGTTGCGATCCAGTACATTGAATTGGAAAACGGTAGGAAAACTTTTAAGCCAAGAGTGGAAAACAAGAAAAAACCTATTCCACGTCGATACCAAACGTCTCTCGGAAATCGTCGATTTCCTAGAAAAACACCAGGTTTTAGGTTGTAAAGTTTGTGGAGCCGCGCAAGGCGGTTCTCTCATCGCTTTGATCGAACCCGATCAAAGAAAAAAAATGACCCAGTACTGCAAAGAACAAGGCATCCAAGTGTTAGAGACTTCTCTTTATTCGAAAGGTGTTAATATTTCGAATGAGTAAGAAGTACGATGTGATTGTCTTAGGTCTTGGCGGAATGGGTACTAGCGCTTCTTACTACCTCACTCAGAAAAAACTCAAAGTTTTAGGTCTTGAACAATTCGATCTCGCCCACTCAAAAGGCAGTTCTCACGGAAAAAGCCGACTGATTCGCAAAGCCTATTTCGAACATCCCGATTATGTTCCCCTCTTAAAGAGAAGTTACGAACTTTGGGATGCTTTGATAAAAGATTCTGGTCAGGAAGTTCTAAAACGGACGGGTCTTATTATTTATGGCCCCAAAGAAGGCGGGAAAGTTTTACCAGGGATTCGTCAAAGTGCCGCTCTACATGATTTAAAAATCGAAGAGTATTCCGAAGCAGAATGTAGAAAGAAATTTCCAAAGCTTAAAGTTCCCGGAGATTTTGTGGGAGTCTATGAACCTGGAGCGGGCTATCTAGAAGTGGAAAAAGCGGTTCAAGCTTATGGCGAATTAGCTCAGAACGCAGGGGCTGAACTGCATTTTGCTGAGGAAATTCTTGGATGGAAGAAAAAAGATTCTCACTATGAAGTGAAAACAATCAAAGGGTCGTATGAGGCAGAACAGCTTGTGATTACGGCTGGTGCTTGGTCTTCAAAAGTTTTGGGGGATATTGGAATGGAGTTAGTGGTGCGCCGAGTTCCACTTTTTTGGTTTGATGCGGGCCAAGACTATTCTTTTAGAGAAGGGTTTCCTTGTTTTGCTTATGACATGCCTTATGGCTTCATTTATGGATTTCCGTACGTGGAGGGAGAAGGCATTAAAATCGCACCTCATATTGCAGGCGAAGTGGTGACAAATCCTTCCGAATTAAATCGAGAGTTATTACCAGGTGATAGTGAACCGGTTTTAAAATGTTTACAAGAATGCCTTCCCGAAATTTCTCCTAAAATAAAATCTTCGGCTGTTTGTATGTACACCATGAGCAAAGATTCCCATTTTATCGTCGATACACACCCGCGCTTTCCAGGTGTCCATTTCGCCTGTGGCTTCTCCGGACACGGATATAAATTTGCTTCTGTGATAGGAGAAGTTCTTTCCGATCTTGTAAAAAACGGTCGTTCAAAGCAACCCACCGGATTTTTAAAGCTCCGTTAGAAAGCTATGACGCAGCGATGTAAACCTATTCACCGGTGTTAGATTTGATAGTACGACGCACCTTGTTCCTAGCCTCAAATAGAGTTATCCTTACATTACATAGTCTCTCCCCGCTTTTTTGTAGCGCACTCTCATTTTTACACTTCAAACACTGATATTTCTTTTAAGAAAGGAAACACCATTCGCTTTTTTATTTTCATGGTGGGACTTCTTTTATTATCCGGGTGTTTCGGCTCGTCTGGAAGTTCCATTCAAGATGAATTTCATCCCGGAATTCGTGGAGCATTGCTTTCCATTCCTTCCACTCCTATCTCTGCCTATCTCACGTCTTCATCCGATTTCACTCTCACAGTTACCAATCAAGGCAACTGGATAGCCACGGATTTCACGGCCACTACGGTGAGCACTCCTTTCACCTACAAAGGCGGAACGTATCCCGGAACGGGTGGCACGTGCGGTACCAGTCTAAATATCGGAGAAAGTTGCACGCTCATTTTAACTTTCACTCCTGCCGCTACAGGAACGGTGAGTAAGACTTTACGGCTTTATTACAACGATGGCTTCGCCCAGAAAGTTCTCGCTTTTTCTATGAGCGCCTTAGGAATTATAAACAAGGCCACTCTTTCTATTGCGGGCGGAAATTTTGGAAGTCGTTGCATTGACACGACAACGACCACAACTCTGACCGTGACAAACACAACAGAAAGAGCCGGCGCTTTAGCAACGGGAATTTCTGCTGCTACTTTGTCTTCGCCGTATTCTTACAAAGGCGGAACATATCCCGGGACCGGCGGTACATGTGGCGCGACTTTGGCGTTGAACGCCAGTTGTACTTTGGTTGTGAATTATTCTCCCACGGCCGCAGGAAACTCGACGCAAGATCTGTCTCTGACTTACAACAATAATTCTGAAACGGATTCCGCAACGGTAAATTTATTGGGCGCATGCTACAGAAGCGGTTGTTTCGATGTCACTTTCAATACGGTAGGGTTTTCGACGATAAACACCGGAGGAGCGAACGCAGTCTTAATCCAAACAGATGGAAAGACCGTGGCCGCAGGAGATGACAGTAACAGCGCATTTTTAATCGCCCGTTATAACACCGACGGAAGCTTCGACACTTCTTTTCACACCAACGGAAAAAATCTGAGCACTCTCGCTGATGGCTACATCAGCGACTTAATCCTGCAAACCGATGGAAAATTGATTGCGGTTGGCCGTGCAGACACTTGTTGGGGATTGGTTCGGTACGAAACAGACGGTAATTTGGACACGTCTTTTTATACCGAAGGAAAAGTAGTGACTTGTGTTGGTGTCGGCGCCAGTGAATTCATTCATTCCGGTATTTTACAAACAGATGGCAAAATTCTCGTTCAGGGAAAAGCATGGAACGATGATATGAGTGACTATTCCATGGGTGTCGCCCGCTATCATGTGGATGGCAGTATAGATACTTCGTTTTACACGACTGGAGTTGTTTTAACGACTGTAGATAATGGAACTTACGACAGCTTGACGGGTCTTGTATTCCAAACAGACGCGAAAATAATCTTGGCCGGGAATTTCGATAGTTTCCTCGTTTTAAAACGCTATGCCTCGAATGGCAGTACCGATACAAGTTTTGGTGGAGGTCAAATTGACGTCTCTTTTGGAGGCAGCAATGGTTTCTACGACCTCGTTTTACAATCTGATGGGAAATTCGTAGTCGGAGGGTACAGAAACCCTAATCGGGCTCTCATCGCACGTATCCATGCAAATGGACAAGTAGACACGGCTTTTGGATCTAATGGCAGTGTCGCCACATCGCTGGGTACTCTTGGCAGTGGATTTAATTCTTTAACCTTGCAAACAGACGGTGGCATCTTGGCAGGAGGGACTGCAACCTCGTCGACACGATCTTCTTTTGCACTTGTCCGTTACGGATCTAGCGGAATTTTGGACACCGCTTTTCTAAATAGTATTGCAACCAGTACGATTTCAACCTCGGCAACGGCTTACCACAGTATTAGGGCTGTTAAGATCCAAGCAGATGGCGGAATTATTGCGGCAGGGACTATTTTTGGAGCGGGTACGGCTTTTGCCGTGATGAGGTACCTGCCTTGAAGATCTTTTTTCAAGGAAGTGTATTTTATTTTTTCTTGCTAATTTTCTTAACGGCCTGCACGGACATTTCTCCGAATGCTTCAGTTTCTCTTTCTTCCTCTCCTAAATCTGTTTACTTAACTTTGTCGGGTGATCTTACTTTAACTCTCGCGAATCAAGGAGAGCAAACTGCAGAAGAGATCTCAGTCGCTCCTCTTTCTGCTCCCTTTTCATTCTCGGGTGGAACTTATCCCGGCACGGGCGGTACGTGCGCAGAATCACTAGCCCCAAATTCTTCCTGTACTTTAGTTTTCACATTCACACCTACGACAGTGGGCACAGTCACTCAGGATTTTAATTTATTTTATCTCATCGAAAATAAGACAAAAAAAATCACGCATACATTAACGGGAACAGGTCTCAGCGCACATGCGACTCTTTCTATTTCTGATAGTGAGACATATGATTTTGGTTCATTGGTATTGGGAAACTCGGCTCAGAAATCGTTTACAGTTACCAACACGACTGACAGAGGAATTGTTTCAGCCACCGGAATTTCAGCAAGTGCTTTAAGCACGCCTTATGCGTTTAAAGGTGGCGCTTATCCGGGAACGGGCGGAAACTGCGGAGCGACTCTCGCCTCGAGTGCAACTTGTACAATCGTTTTAACTTTCGATCCACAGCAATTCACCACTTCGACCGCGACGTTGAGTCTTTCTTACAATGATGGGGTAGGAAGCGAGAGTGCATCTCGGCCTTTGACAGGAACGGGACGAGCAGGAGACGCCGGAACTTTGGATCTTACGTATAATACAACGGGCTTTAGGCTAACTTCTGAATCGGGGGGGCTTGCAGTTAGAGCACGGGCAGTTGTTTTACAAACAGATGGAATGGCGCTTGTCACAGGAATGTATCAAGGAGGAATCGATATTGGTTATTATGCACGTTACAAGACAAATGGGACTCTAGACACGGGCTTGATTGAATTCGGCCCAGCTATCACTGAATCATCTTCTATTATTCTTCAAACAGATGGAAAATTCGTTTCATCCGGATACCCCTACACTGTCAGACATAATCCGGACATGTCGCTCGACACCTCTTTCAGAACAGTGGGCTATACGACAGTGGGGGGAACTGCAAAAGAAGCCTTAGCTCTGCAAACAGACGGTAATATCATTTCAGCAGGAGGGACGGGAGTTTCATTCACGATTGGCCGTTTTATGACGAACGGTCGGTTAGATACAGCCTTTCACACGAACGGAACAGTTTCGACCACAATAGGAACCTTTAGCAATGAAGGCGCGGCCCATTCTGTTTTCATTCAAACAGATGGAAAAATTATCGCCATTGGACAGGGAGACAATTTAACGGATTCAGATTTTGCCCTTGTTCGCTATACCGTAGATGGAAATGAAGATGCGACTTTTGGAGTGGGAGGAATTGCCTTGACTACCATTGGCTTAGGAACAGACGTTGCGTGGACGTCCGCTCTTCAAAGCGACGGTAAAATTCTCGCCGCAGGCTATACCGACAACGGAACAAACCAAGACTTCGCTATGGTTCGGTACAATATAAACGGGACTCTTGATTCTTCTTTCCATACAGATGGAATCGTCGTTACAACCTTTGGACCCAGTCACGAAGAAATCCGTTCCATCGTCATTCAAACGGACGGAAAAATTCTGGCGGGTGGATCAAGACATAACGGATCCAAAAATGATATTGCCGTGGCTCGTTATAAATCAGACGGAAGTTTAGATACAGCTTTTCACACAAATGGAACCGTGGTTTTTTCTATTACTGCTCAAGATAATGGCGCTTTTGGTCTTGTCATTCAAAGCGATGGCCGCGTGATCGCCGTTGGAGAAGCTTCAGTGGGTGGTATCGCTGGCTTCGCCATTCTTCGCTTCTGGCCATAAAACTCTCTCACTACTTTGCCTCGCAATCCGTTCCTCTATAAACAGTCACCATAGGTTTCCCAGAGTAATCTTGAAAAACTTTTAAAATAGTTAAATTGAATTTACGAGTTTGCAAAATACTCTGCAAAGTCTGGCCCTCAATGGCACTAATATAATCACAATTTTGAATCGCTTCTTGTATCATGACTGCAATTCGAGCAGGTTCAGGTGGAATTCCAACCGTTTCAATCCCCGGATCGTTCAAGCTTAAGTACCGCACCGGTTCTGTGAGCCAACCTTCTGTCAGAATATGGGCTTTTCTTTTTTCTGACTTCACCGCTTCTCGAACAACCTCAATGGTTCCTACACTTCCATCTACTGGCCCCGCTTTATAAAGCTGAAGATGGATTCCCCCATTTCCTCCTCCTGTCGATAAGAAATCTAAAAGATAAAACTGAAGGAAGAGTCCTTGAAATAAAAAAGCTATTCCAAACACGGTCCACAATGCTTTTTTCTCAAACCGCTTTTTTATACGAAATAGGCAAAGAGAGAAAAAAACGAGAAAGGGCGCTACTTGAGAAAGCGCGTATCTTTCTCGGCCTGGCAGAATACTCTCCCCCCCGCAGATAAGAGCTTGAAAAAAAAGTCCTATAAAAAAACCAACACAGCTATAGAAAAGAGTTCTGTCTTTACTCCGATAAAGTGAACGCATTCCCAAAACGAATACAGCGGTAAAAGCAAAGGCTGCAATGACATCGATGAGAGTGCCCGCAACTCCTAAAGGAGTTGCAAAGCCTGTAAAGACAGATGTCCCCGTGAGTAAACTGATAAAGAGATGTGAAAAGTAAAAGGTCTCGGAAAGTCGGTTTTTACTTTTTAGCACATAAAAAAGATTATGCGACGGTATGTAGAGAAGGAGCAAAACCCCCAGACCCGCTATAAGAAGAAGAACAGGGACAGATTTTTTCCAGGGGTAACGGCTTACAAAAACGGTGAGCGGAATAAAAACAAGAAATGCAGATAAAGGGTGAAAAAGAAGTGCCAATGGAAAAACCCATATAAGCCAGCGCCATTTTTCCTCGATGCTACAGTATAGAATGAGTAGAGCCGTGATTGGGATCATGCATGTTTCAATGGCAACACGCGAATAAGCGGTCAATGCGGGGCTTGAGGCGGCAAGCACGGTAGAAGCAGCTGCGATAAAAACCCCGAGACGGTTTTTAAATAGAAAAAAAGTAAGTAGTAAGATCAAAATTCCTGAGAAAAAAGCTGGCAACCTTAAGGTTAGAGCGGTTTGAGGAAAAAGAAGTTCAAAAGGAGTCGAAACTAACCAATAAAAAGGGTTAGCAAGTCTTCCCGATGGAAGCCAGTGCTGAACTGGGGACTTTTGTAAAAAATGGTGAACTTCTAAGGCATGCATTCCTTCATCACTGTTTAAACCAGGAATGTGGTTTAGAAAAATCCCTCTTAAAAAAATCCCCGACCCAATCAAAAAGAAAAATAAAATTCCTTTTGTCAGCGAATAATCCAGATGATCACTTAATTTAGGTAAAAAGTTCCAAATGAGAATCAATAAAACGAGAGTGCTTAGAAGAATGAGAAGAAGATAAAAGGCATTTGATTGGAAAAAGACTTTATCAACCAGTGGCATTCTATGTTGAACAGGTCTTAATTCACTTGAGGAAATAGAATGGGGGCAGGATTTCGCTCCACTATTGCAAAGAAAAGATAGGTGGATAGCAGCAACCGCTTGTAGCAAAGCCTGATCGGGTTGTCTTTGGGAGAACAGGTTTCGGATCAAATCCATTATGTAGCGACGATCGGGCTCGGTAAAAAGAGATTTTTCAACAAGAGTTTTACCTGCTAAAAGAGCAAAAAAATCAGGTTCATTGATAAAGAGTAATTTAACGGTGTTTTTATCAAGCCGTTCTTCTTCTTTTTTTAGCCAAAGTCCAAGATCTGATTGAATATCTGTAGGATTTTTTCTCGTTTCAATTTCAATTCCATATCCTGTTTCTTTCTGAATCTGGATAATCTTCTTAGAGAGTGCTTCTACTGTTTCCGACGAAAAAATCGCAGCTTTATCTTGGGTGCCAATAGCCCAAAGAAGAGAGGAGAAGAAAGGAATCAGGATGAAAACTCTGGCCATAAAGAGAAAGGAAAACATGCCGCCTACAGTGCGTCAACAGCTTCACCGCATTCGGTATAAAGCACATGCCGGACCGTAGAGAATCTGTTAAAATGACGCAATGAAGAACCGTGGACTCTTTCTTGATTTTGATGGCACTCTTGCGGACAGCTTGCACACATTAAAAGAAGTTTATCTCACTTTTTTAAAAGACTTTGGAATTGAAGGAACGCAGGCGGAGTTTGATATTTTAAATGGGCCTCCGTTAAATCGAGTGGTAGAAATTTTAAAAGAGACACACAAACTTTCAGGATCTGCAGATAAACTTTTAAAGAAATACATCCAAACAATGCAAGGCACTTACCAGAATGTGATTCCAAGTAAGGGCGCAAAAGAAGTTTTAGAAGCCGCAAGAAAAAATGGGTGGTTTGTGGCTGTAGTGACTTCTAATAGTGGGCTTTTAGTGAAGCATTGGCTGCAAAGAGCTGATTTAGGTTCCAATATTTCACTCATTATCGGTGTAGAAAACGTGACCGAGGCAAAGCCTGCTGCCGAACCGTATATGAAAGCTTTATCGAGTTTAAATTGTGATGCGAAAAATTCTTATGCAGTAGAAGATTCTCAAACGGGGTTTCAATCCGCCCGTGCCGCTGGGATTCCTACTTTTTTAATCCAGAAAGCGACAAAACTAGAGCGTTATAATATGGCGATTGAAAGTTTAAATGAGGTTATTCCCTTTTTATGCCGCTAAAGTTCACTCTCATTGCAGAGATGGAATGCCATTTATTGCCGGGTGAAATGGAGTTTCCATCAGAAATAGTTAAAGCGGTGGATGTAATCTGGAAGGAAGAAAAAGAAAGACGAGGGAGTTCTCTAACAGATGGTGTTTTGTTTGCTATTGAAGAAAAAAAAGAAACAAGATTAGGTTTGAAAAAGTGCCCTTACCGTTTTTTTGTAGCAAAGTTAAGAAAGCCTGAACTTTTTAAAAACCGTCCTCTTCGCTCTCTTGCGATTAGTGGAATGGTTCGGTTTGAAAACTCTGTTTTGTTTGGTTTACGGTCTAAATCTGTCACGCAATTTCCGGGAATGTGGGAACTTGTTCCCTCTGGAGGAATTGCACAAGATGCTATGACAAAAGACGGCGCGCTTTCTTATCAAAAACAAATTCTCGCTGAACTAAAAGAAGAGTTGGGGATTGATCAATCAGCAGTACTTAGCGTGACTCCTTTCCTTTTTATTGAGAACACGGATTTGAACCATTTTGATATTGGAGTAGAAATTCGCGTGCGATCTTTAAAAACAACCCAACCGCGCTCAAATGAATACCAGGAGATTAAAACCGTTCCTTTATCGTCGATAAACGAGTTTCTCAAAACCCACCAAGTCATCGAAGCTTCTGAGGGGCTTTTAAGGCAGGCGGGTCTTTTATGAAAAGACTTTTAGCATTCCTTATTCCGATTTTTTATCTGGGCTTTGCTGCGTGTGAAGAGCGCGATAATGCTTATGCCCAGCAAGAAGCCGTTTTAATTAATAGTAATAATTATAATGATTATATTTTTGGAGTTGTAATTGATACAAGTTCCAGAATTCTTGCAGCTGGAGTAAGCGCTACAACTGCTCTTCCTACTACGGGTTTTGCAATTGCTCGAATATTAACCACAGGTGTTTTAGATACCTCTTTTCATACAGATGGCAAAGTCTTGGTGGAATTGGGAACGAATGCTGCGATAACGCATATCGAAGTTTTAGGAAATGGAAAAATTTTAGCAACAGGAAATGTTAACTCAGGTATTCAACCTAGTTTTGCAGCTGCTCGGTTTAACACAGATGGAACCATCGATACAAGTTTTGCCACTGTAGGATATACCTATGCAAACGTAGATAACCAGTCGCATTTTTCACCCAATTCCATAGCAAGATCAGATGGTACTTTTGTCATGGTGGGATACACGCGCTCTCACATGGGACGTTTTCTTTCAGATGGTTCTTTGGATACATCCTTCCACACGGATGGCTGGGTAAATCTGAATAACAATCTTTTAGATGGTAATTTTGATGTCATCAATGATTCACAATCTGCCTACATCGTTTCTCTCATGCATTGTTACGATCAAGATCCAGGGATTGGGGTAGATTGTTGGTGGGGTTCCAGTCTGTATAGAGTTTTAAGCGATGGAACGATAGATCCAGCATATGGACCGAGTGTAGGTTCATCCCATTCTTGTAACATGACATACGATTATAATTACCGGACATTAACTCGCGTCACTAATAACCGCGTTTTAGCGGGTGGCTACGAAGGAACAACAGGCGATGCTTTTATCATGTGTCGATTTAATTCTAATGGCACTGTAGATTCTTCTTTTGGAAATAATGGTCGTGTGCATACATCTATTGGGACAGGTGCGGGTTATGGTTATATCCGGAAACTCTTAGTACAAACAGACGGAAAATATGTGGCTGTTGGGTATGTATTGGACACGTCCGCTGGAGGGTCGATGTCACTTGTCCGCTACTATACGAATGGGCAGGTCGATACGACATTCGGCACGAATGGTTTTATCCTAACTCGGTTTGGAACTACGGGAGGAAACTACTTATTAAACGGTTCTTATGGATTAACAGGCGGAATACTCACAGACGGAAAAATTCTTGTTGCGGGCGAAGCTTTTAACGGACAAAACGCCGATTTTGCGATTGCGATGTATTGGCCATGAAAACCTTTCTACTCATAGCACTTACTTTTTTTCTGGGATGCCATAACAGAAATTCGTCGACTAGTGGAGAATTTCATCCTGGGTTTCCCACTGGAGCCTTAGTGAAAACGAATTCACCCACTCAATCGTTTGGATCTTTTCAATTAGGTTTGGAATACACGATTACTTTAACCGTGCAAAACCAAGGGGCGCTCAGTGTATCAGCCCTTCAGACAAGTGCTTTTACAGTCACATCCAGTACCTATTTCAAAGACGGAAGTTTTCCCGGCACGGGCGGCACTTGCGGAGCCACCGTGACTTCAGGACAAACCTGCCAGCTTGTTTTTACTTTTAAGCCACCTGCTGCTGGAACCTATAGTGATTCCATCTCCGTAACGTACCAAAGTGATTCAGATGGAAATACCCGTACAACAGATTTACTCGCTGTTACCGGTACAGCAAGCGCCGGTTCCTCGGGAGATTTGGTTCAGAGTTTTGGGACAAATGGAATTTTAGTGATTCCGTTTCAATCGGCGTATTAGCTTTGATATCCACTACATATAAATTGCCTCTTGCTTCTTAAGCACCTTTTCTGCAATAAAGTCAGGATGAAATACCTATTCATTCTACTGGTCGCTTTCTCCGTGATCCGTTGTGACAAGCCAAGAAATAATACGGATTTTGTTCCTCCTGGATCGAAACCAGGTTGGAACGCAGAACAAATTGATACAGCGATTGGATGTGATCCTTTTCCAGGCCCCGTTTGTAATTGTGTTGTTCCCGAAATCACAAAAAGATTTACTCCGGAAGAAGTCCGACAAAAATCGGTTCCCGTCTCTCAAGCAATTGATCAGATCTATTCTCAATGTCGTGTAGCGGTTAATCCTAAGCCAGCACCTGAGGTAGCGACCTTTAAACCAGGTGCTCTGGTAACAGCAAAAGAAAATGCAAATCTCTATTATGGAAACAATGTCGTCGGCTCTGTCACGAAAGGCCACCGTTTTCGCATCACTAAGATGCAAGATCCCTGGGTGCAACTAGAAACACTCGAAGGAACGAAAATCGAGGGGTGGATATTATTAAAGCATCTAGAGTTAACGCCATAATATGAAGCTAATGAAGTTTCTGTTCTTATTCCTAATGAGCTCGGTTTCATTCGCTCAGGTCGAGGTCGGCTTTCTAGAACTACACCATTGGAATGGGGAAATTTGGTATCTCGAACCTGGTTTTCCCTACGCACATTTAGCGATTCGGTACCGAGGAAAATGGTTGCATGCTCACCCAGTCCGCGGAGTGGAGCTTATCGATTCCAAAGCTTTGAGTGCAGTGGGGGATTTAAAAAAGGTTCTGACAGCAAATCTTCCGGATGTTTCTCAAGAGACTGTTTCCTCTTATCTGGGTCTTTCTTACGATTCCGAATTTTCTTGGTCTAATGAAAAAATTTATTGCGCGGAACTTGTTGCAAAAATTTTAAGGATTCCTCCCAGTCCGATGCATTTTGATCCTCTGTTATGGCCTGAATCGTATTTGAAATACGAGGGAAGACCTGGAAGCTCGCCTCAGAAAATCTACGATTATATTTTAAAGCACCGGTAACCCGGATCCAGCGATTGCAAAACGGGTTCTTGCCAATGAATTTCCCTTCAAATCGGTCAGTGGAGATAAAAGCCCTAATATTACATAATATTTGAAGATGGCTTTTCTTCCTCATAAGCGCCATTAACTGAACGTATGATGAAAATCTTAAAAGGAAATCTGGGTTTAACCCTTCTGGAGCTCTTGGTGAGTGGTGCACTTATAGGAGTGATAAGTTGCGCCTTTGGATCCGGGTACTTTTCCTTAATGAAACTGCAAAATAATCTCTTAAACCGCAAGGACATTGACCAAGAATTAGTGCGCGCTTTTAATGATGTTTTAAGAGTGGGAAGAATCGCACAGAACTGTGTGAGTCTTTCCAAAAAAGGAGTATGGCTCGAGTGCCAAGTCGATATGGGTACTCCGCCGACAGGAGCCAATCTCACCACTTTCCGATTTGGAATGGGAAACAAGTTTCAATGGCAGAAACAAGATTCAAACGGAAATTTTTTCCCTTACATGGAATATGATTTTATCACCGACTTTGAAATCTGTGATGACGCTAGGATGGAAGAAGGTTGTTCTATCCTTCCAGCTAATATCAATACTGCACATTTGATAAATATCAAGGCAGTCAATTCACCCACGTCCCCGAATCATTTTTTTCGTTTTCAATTTAAGGCTTCCACTAAAAAAGGCGAGCAAAGAAGAATTCAGAGTTCTTTTGCATTGAGGCACCCTGCACCCGGTGGAGTGATTTACCAGTGGGGTCAATGGGAAAACCCTATCTAATATTGATATTAGAGGAAGAAGTTGTACGTGCGTTTATTACATTTGAACAATTCTGGTTCAGCAATCCTCTCTACTGTTCTTGCGGGAGCAATTGGTGTCGTATCCCTTGCGTATTTAGGTATAGCCATTATTTCAGCCATTCATGCCGGAAAGCATCTTGAAGAAACTCTAGTTGCGGATTCTTACGCTACAGAATTACTCGAATTTTTTCTTTCACAAACCTCTGACAGACTGCGGGCAAATCTCTCGAACATCCAACTGCCAGGTGGTCAAACTGGAGCATATCCCCTCTGCAGCCTCGTTCAAGAGACTATCCCTAACCCATTAATTAAAGCCAGCCGGTTTTATCGCGTTGAAGTGGTTAACATTGCAAGCCCAGATAATCTCACTTCACGCCGCGATCTCTGCGGTCAGTCAGCGGGATCTGTTTTCCTTTCCGCGGATGAACGGTTTTTAGTCACAGTCGCAGTCACTTGGGATAGCAATGGCAAAAATCAGCAAACAGAAATTTCAGGAATAGTTCGAAGCGCATTAACGAACATTCCAACTCCAACGCCAGTACCATCACCTAGCCCACCTTTCTGTCCAGGTGGACCTACTTTATCCGCCATGACAAGGGCGACTCAGATTCGTGTGAGTGGTGAAAATTGGCCGGGTAACTGGGTCGACGTAGGGGGAGCGGATTATGACGATTATTATGTCGAAATACGCGGAGATTTTTATGTGAGCGGTTATCAAATTTTTTCTGCTGCTGCTCAGGATATTACAGTTTCGTATTGGCTGGGAACCCCTCACATCACAACCCAAAGTGTGAGTATGCAAATCGTCAATTGCAACCATAATCCTGTTCTTTTTCAAAATGTTTCGAGTGGTTCTGGTACGAAAGTCTTACATGCATCTCAAGGCGATCGTTTTAATCTTTACACAACTGCAAATACGGCAGGATACCCAACGCGCTATTACGATCTGATTGATGATAGGGGATACGCTTATCGGATTAGGATAATAAGATGAATCAAATAAACCAAAAAGGATCCGTCGCATTAGGAACTATACTTGGTTTTTCTGTGCTCATTGGAATGACAGGGTTTTACATCCAAAGAAGTGCAAATAAACGAATAAAAAGTTCTATACGGGCGATGAATCAACTTGAAGGTTTTTATCCAGCTGAGATTGCTGCATGGGTAAACCACCGATTATCTCAATCAAACTATTCTGGGCTGCCTAAACAAATCTCTTCAGGTGACCGCTACCCCGCTACGGTTGAAAATATTTATCCACAAAACCCAAGGGGAGAAATTCTACCATCTCCTAATCCCAACGGGGCTATGCAAACAGCAAACCCTGTTTTTTTCTTAGGAAACTTAGTTACTCAAAGCCCCAACTATCCCACAACTCTGTTTCGTCGTAATGGCAATACTCAACTTCAACTTCCAACTGAGGGAAAAGAGACAAGCGGACCTTTTTGTGGAATGACGGATTATGGCGGGAAAAATATCGGGGCGAAGGTGTGCTTGGTTAGTACAGCTTCGCCCCTTTCCTGTTCTATGTGGACCTGGATGGGCAGTGGCACTGGACAGTCTCCTGTTTATGGAACGAAGGGAATTGCCAGTACCGCAAATTGGCCGGGAATGAGGACCCTAAATTCTGCCGCTAGGGGAGTGGCGGGCAGTGCTTGGCTATTTGGTGGGTATGCATTCGCGGGAATACGCAACGACCTTTGGAAATTTGATGGAACCAATTGGGCATGGCTTTCAGGAGCGATGACTCCAGGTCAGTCAGATATCTACGGCACTCAAGGGATCGCCTCTTCTGCTAATACTCCTGGGGCTAGATACGAAACGGTATCTTGGTCAGATAACGCCGGAAACTTTTGGCTTTTTGGTGGTCAAGACTATACATCTTCTGCAGCTTTATATAATGACCTTTGGAAATTCGATGGAACAAATTGGAAGTGGATCTCCGGAAGCCAAAATGCCGGCTCTTACGGAACCCGCGGTCTTGCCTCTCCCAGCAATTCTCCCCCCCGAAGAATCAGTGCCGTGAGGTGGAGTGATTCAAAAGGGAATCTTTGGTTCTTTGGAGGACTCACGGGCGATAACAGCTTTGGGAATGATTTGTGGAAATTCGATGGCAAGAATTGGACATGGGTATCCGGAAGCGATCTTCCTAATCAACTAGGGGTACACGGAGCAAGCGGAGTCGCCTCTCCCAGCAATGTTCCAGGAGCAAGACATTACGCGATGGGATGGATTGATTCAGGAGATAATCTCTGGCTATTCGGTGGGAGTGGATTTGGTACCACGGCCTCTGCCAGTGATTTACCTTTGGCGGATCTGTGGAAATTTGATGGAAGCAATTGGACATGGATCTCCGGAGGAGTTGGGACAAGCCTACATTACGGTGTGAAAGGAATTTCTAATCCATCAAACCATCCAGGCATCAGAGAGGCAGCTGTGACGTGGGAAGACGCGATGGGAAATTTTTGGTTGTTTGGTGGGGTTGGTGAATACGGTCGGAAAAATGATCTCTGGAAATTCGACGGCAAGAATTGGACATGGGTTTCGGGACCAAATACATACGACGGTCTAGGCAATCTAGGGACTATCGGTGTTTCTTCAGTTGCTACCAATCCAGCATCCCGTTACGGTTCTTCTGGTTGGATGGATACGCAAGGAAATCTCTGGTTATTTGGGGGCTCTGCCTATGGTACTTCCGCCGATAGCGATCTCTGGAAATTCACACCTTGTAACTTAGTTCCACCATTGCCATTACCGCCCCGACCGCCTCTGTAAAGTATAGAAACCAACACGTACAATGGGTAAAAATCGTTCAGTTGTTTCCAAATCGGAAGGCTTCGGGTATGTTCTTTTTCCATCGGGGTGTAGCGCAGTTGGCTAGCGCATCTGCTTTGGGAGCAGAGGGTCGTGAGTTCAAGTCTCGCCACCCCGACCATTTTCATGAAAACTTTTCTTCTCATTTTGATTCTGACAGTACAGGGATTCGCTGCTACTGATCCCGCTCGCGAAGTAGAAAACGTTTTAAACCAACTCCACGAATCTGCCACAAAGGCGGATGGGAAATTATATTTTACCCTGTTCTCTAGTGATGCCGTTTTTATGGGAACGGATTTAACAGAACGGTGGACTTTAGAAGAGTTTAAAAAGTACGCACTTCCGCGTTTTGCAGAAGGGAAGGGCTGGTCGTACATAGTGAAAAAAAGAAACGTGACCTTAGCACCTTTAAAAGATGTGGCTTGGTTTGATGAAGTTTTAGAGAATAAGAATTATGGTTTGTGCCGAGGGACAGGCGTCTTAGTGAAAAGCATGGGCCATTGGAAAATCAGCCAATACAATCTCACCATCCCCATTCCAAATGGGGTTGCCGATTCAGTCGTAAAGCTAATTCAAAAGGGTAATTAGAAGTGGAGTCCGAAGCCAGCTAATCCTTGCATGTGCATGAAAGTGTCTTTTGTGGAAGCAGAAGACATATCTTTCATTCCATAGGCAAAGCGGCCTTCGATAATGAAGCTGACTTTTTTGCCTAACATGAAATCAAAACCGATAGAGCCAAGGGCACCATAATCGCTTTTTTGGTTGCTCTCTAAATCCGATTCAACTTCAGTTCCAGCGGTTTTAATTTTTAATTTACCCATCGCCATTGAGTAGTAACCACCTAAACCGAAGTTAAAAACATTTCCGATGTGGATTTTAAAGAGAAGTGGAATTTGAATTCCTTTATTATAAATTTCCGTATCGAGAGAAGCGATTTTGTATCCAGAAGCACCATACAATCCGCCGAATTCCAACCCTACTACTTTACCGAAAGGGATTTCGAAGAGTAACCCGCCGCCGTAATCTGCTCGGCTGGAGAGGAGTGCTTGAGCTGCAGCATCGTCAGTTTTTAGACTGCTGACGTCATACAATCCAACGAATTTAATTTCTGGTCGTCTTCCTTCGCCTGCGAAAGTATTTGCTGAAAAAAGTGCCAGAGTTAAAACTGCTAATAGAAATTTCATAAAGGTTACCCCTTAGTATGGTTCATAGAACTCTTCGGAGAATTTTGGCGGGGACTTGACCGCCATGCGTTAGCGGCTGTTTGTAGGAGTACTAAAATCAAAACGGTTATGACATTGCTTGCAATCACGGAAGGAAGGTAAAGGGTTTGGATGGAATGTACTTGTTTGTGCATCTGCTAAATGGCAATCAACGCATTCTGATGACAGCCCTTGGTAAATTCCATTCGCATGACAAGCCGAGCATTCTAATGTTCGGTGAATACCTCTCAATGGGAATGCGGTGAGAGAATGTTTAAAGTCGGTGTTTTCCCAGAACTGTTGCTTATGGCATTGGCCGCATTCCGGTAAACTTCCCTGGTGGATATCGTCTTTCTGGTGACAGAGCACGCAATGATCGCTTGAACCCGCGAGTCTTCTATTATCGCGGTGGCATTCTTGGCATTGCAACGAGTAATGCACGCCAGTCAAAGTGAATCCTCTATGGAAATCTTTCGTCAGTTTCCAACCCTTTTCCATATGGCATTCTTGGCAGCGGTGACCAAATCTTCCGCGGTGCGGATCTTTATGACAAGAGGTGCACTCTGTGGAGATCGGTCTATAGCGGATGAGTGGGTATTGTTTTCCAAGGAATGTGACTGTGTTTTTCGGAATCGGCTTATGGCATTTCGCACATTTCACATCGATGTGTTTTCCGATGATTGGAAATTTACTTTGTTTATTATGATCAAAGGCCACGTTCTTCCAGCCGGAATCGTTATGGCAAGTGGAACATTGCTGACTTAATTGCCCTTCATGGTAATCGGAATGGCATTGCGTGCAATCTTTGGCTTTTAAGTCAGGGAATAGATATTGCGACTTGCGGTGAGGCGGTCGTGTTTCAAAGAGTGCATTTGTTGGCTTATGGCATTCGGAACATTTTAGTTTGGAATGTTTGTTGTAGAGTTTAAAAGCTGTTTTATCGTGATCAAACTCAAAACGATCCGTAAATTTGATCGTGTTATGGCATTCACTGCATTTTTTTGAAGAAAATTCTTTGTGGAATTGGCCAATGTGCTGATTTTTGTGGCAGTCGATACAGAACTCTTGATCAAAACTGGGGAATTTAAAGACTTGTTTTTTATTCACGACGTGACATGCAGAGCAGGCGATTTCTCCATGACGGCCTGTGAGTTTGAAGCGCGTTTTGTCGTGGTCAAAACGTTTCCCATCTTTTTCGAAAACATTCCAACCTTCAGTGCTATGGCACTCATCACATTTCTTTTGTTTGAAAGCAGGGTTTGTTTCATTGATGTGTGGGTTTCTGTGGCAAGTAGCACAGGTATCGGTTGGGAGTTTTTCCCAATGGTAACGGCCAAGTGGTACAGGCGCATTAGGATCTTTAATTTTTCCAATATGACAGATCGTACATTGTACGCCGATATGTTTTCCATCTATCGGGTAACGCGTATCCACACTATGATTAAATCCGTGAATCTCTTTCCAGTTAGTTTCATTATGACAGGTGAGACATTCACCTAGTTTCCCTAATTTTTGGGAAGTCGCAGTTCCAAAACGGTGGAAATCTTTATGGCAAGTGAGACAATCCGATTTTAAACCACCCCATTTCATCTCTTTTTGATCTGTCACGCCCGCTGCTTGTTTATGGCACTCGTTGCATTTCAGATCTTTGTGTTTTCCCTGAAGAGGATAACCCTTTCCAGCACAGTGGGATCCGAAGCTTGGAATTCACGTGACTTGAAGTCGCGGC